>ENA-OQET01000068-OQET01000068.1-human-gut-metagenome-genome-assembly--contig:-NODE-68-length-54071-cov-4.852773_pt1 | contig 54071 bp, 43 predicted proteins | sample MGYA00242800_ERZ504645 | MGnify/ENA primary metagenome ERZ504645 (study PRJEB26092, sample SAMD00036308) | human gut metagenome | host: Homo sapiens | study: EMG produced TPA metagenomics assembly of... | reverse complement strand
CAAAAAAGGCAGTGCTGCAGAGCGCGAATTGCAAGGAACAGATTTGAAGGCGTACCGGGGTACGACGAAAATCTGTGACGCAGTAATTCACGCTCTGCGGTGCTGAATTTTTTGCATTATTTTCGGGTCTTGCTATAAAAACAGGGAAGAAAAAGCTCTGTCCATTTGGGCAGAGCCTTCTTGTTTTCCTTCTATTCTTCTATCTTCCCTCTCCAACATTTCCGCACCAGTGCAAACACCAGATACCCGATGGCTGCTCCAAGCGTATTCGTCACAACATCATCTAACTGGCAGTAGCCGCGCTCTGTTAAGAGCTGCACTGTTTCCAGCATCATGCTTGTGGAAAACGCCGCATAGACGCAGCACCATCCTTTCCGAAGAGACGGAACCGCCGCCGGCAGCAATACGCCGAACGGGAGAAACAGCAGAATATTTTCCACAAAATACCGGTCCGGCAGCCGCTGGTTTCCCCAGGTTTCAAACAGCTTCACATCCACGCCCGTTCTCGAACCCGGTTCTCTGGAAAACAGCGTAATAGAAAGCATCATCGCAAAATAGACTGCTACCAGAAACCACAGCAGAAGCTGGGTGCCAGGAACCGCATGCGCATGCTCCAGCCGTTTTTGTTTCTTTATCATCTGCTGGTTTTTCCACGCTGCTGCAACCGTCACAAAGCCGACACCGACTGCAACGGCATGCGGCAGATACCGGAATGTATCAAAAATATCCTGTTCAATCGTCGTCAGATAAAGAGGAATTGCCATCTGCATCACCTTCCATATTTTCTCGGCCGGTCTGAAACACCTGCCAGATAGTCGAGACTGCAGTCATACGTCTTCGCCAGCAGCATCAGCGAATCCAGCGGAATCTCACGAATGCCTTTTTCATACCGGTTGTAGGTGTCCGGGTGACTGAAAATCTTCCGCGCCGCCTGCGTCATCGAGTAACCGCGTTCCAGACGGAGCTCTTTCAGCCGGATCAGCATTTTCTCCCGCTCCGGCGTTTCTTCTATTTTTCTGTGCATAGAGTTCCTTCTTTTTATTCCGTCTCCGCCGCCGCTTTTTCTGCCTCCGGCACATAACCCGGATTGTCGTCGTATCCTTCCAGGAAATTGTGGCGGATGCCGTGCTGCTTGTAGCCGACCACGGTGTCAATGTTGACATTTTCGACACTGCGGAAAATATTGCTCTCCACGAACGGATTCACCTTTTTCAGGTTTTTGATCAGTTCCTTAATCTCCACGCGTTTCGAACGATTCTCCTCGTTATTGCAGGTCGTGCAGGTATCGGTAAACTTGCAGGCACACTGGATGAAATGCAGACCGTTATAATCTCTCCACGCCTTGATATCATCCTCGCGCACCAGATACAGCGGGCGGATCAGCTCCATGCCCTCGAAGTGGATGCTGTGAAGCTTCGGCATCATCGTCTGCACCTGCGCACCGTAGAGCATTCCCATGAGGATTGTCTCAATGACATCATCGTAATGATGGCCGAGTGCGATCTTGTTGCAGCCAAGCTGCTGTGCAAAATGGTACAGATGGCCGCGGCGCATTCTCGCGCAGAGGTAACACGGCGAATTTTCGACATGGTAAACCGAATCGAAAATATCGGTCTCGAAAATCGTGATCGGAATATGGAGGCTCTTTGCGTTATCCTCGATCACCTTGCGGTTCTCCGGGCTGTATCCCGGATCCATGACAACGAATTTTACTTCGAAATCAAATTTATTGTGAAGCTTTAACTCCTGAAAGCATTTCGCCATCAGCATCGAATCTTTTCCGCCGGAAATACAGACGGCAATTCTGTCACCCGGCTTTACCAGCTCGTACGTGTTGATCGCTTTCGTAAATTTGGACCAGATCGACTTTTTGAACTTCTTGCGGAGACTCTTCTCGACATCCGCTTCCTTGTCCTGCTCCTCCGGCGCGCTCATCACGTCCATCAGCCAGGCGATGTAACCTCCCTCCAGACTCACAGCGTCCCAGCCCTTCTCCTGCAGTTCTTCCGCAGCAGCCACACTGAACCGGCCGCGGCTGCAGCAGATGATCGTCTTTTTGCTCCGGTCAATCGCATCACTTGTCTCGATTTCTTCTGTCTTCATCCCAAGCGCTCCCGGAATCGCGCCGTGGGAGATCTCTACCGCATCGCGGATATCCACGATCTGATAGCTTGACGGATCGAGCTCTTTTAGTTCTTTTATTGAAATACTGGTACTCATGTAATTTTTCCTTTTCTAATTTAAATGCCTTACTTTTCTTCATTCTTTCATTGTATCGTTTTTTCTGTGACTGTCAAGAAAAAACGCGCAAAAACGGGGAGTCTCTGAACATTCGTTTCAAATCCTCCCCCACTTTTTTATTTCTTCCGAATATCCGCCATCGTCTTCAGCAGAAGTTCTTTCTTCCAGAAGACCAGCCCTGCACTTGCGAGCAGAATCGCGTAACGCAGGATCCTGTACGGGAAAATAAGATTGCAGATGATGCTTGCTCCAATCAGAAAAGCGGAGCACGCCACAAGAAATCCTGGACTCATCAGATTTTCCTGGATTCCTTCGTTCACCAGAATCCGTTTGCTCACAATGTAATGGCCGACTGAATACAGCATATAGCATGCCAGCGTCGTGTAACCGGCCGCGATGTAACCGAACAGGCGGATAAAAATAAAGTTCAGCACCACATTCGCTCCTGCCGCCGCCATGGATGCAGCCATCAGAAACTGTGTTTTTTCATAATAAAACTGCGGCATCGAGAGAATATTATAAATGAAGATAAAGAACACACTCGCTGCCACCGGCGGAATGACGTACACCGCCTCGCGGTACTTCGGTGATCCGAAAATCAGCACCAGCTCCGGGCTGATCAGCATCAGCGCCACGGCTATACCGACCACTACAACACTAAGAAGCTGCAGCACCTTCCGCATCGAGCGGATGTCGCCCTTTTTGATCTTGCTGTACATCCACGGTGTCAATGCACTGTTCATACCACTGATGAAAAGCTGCACCAGCATACCAATGCTGTACGCCAGCCCGTACAGCGCAACCTCCGTCTTTCCGACCATCTTGTCGATCATGATGCGGTCGCCCTGATTCAGGATAATACCGGACAGATAATGCGGCACAATCGGAATTCCGATCCGCAGTGCGTAGCCCCAGTATTCCTTCGAAAAGAACTCTTTTCCTTTGCAGAACTGGAACACAATAATCGGCACGCAGATACAGATCTGCACTCCGACGATACCCAGGATCCTCATCATGGCCGTACCGCCATTCATGCGGATCAGCACCAAGCTCGCAATCGGGTTCATCAGCGCCTGCAGAATCGTCACACAGACCAGAATCCGGTACCGATACTCAAACCGCTGCCGCCCCGACCAGTAAGAAAGCGCCGGACTCAGCAGCGCTTCCAAAAACATCAGCAAAATCATGGATTTCGGCAGATTTAAAATCTTCTCCCAGAAACCCGATGTAAAACAATACAATGCAAAAACCGCACCCGTAATCACAAGCGTCAGTCCCTGCATTGCAGATGTATATTCATCCCGCTGCTTCTCGTACTTTGCCATCGCATTGTCATAAACACCATTAAATAAATACAGCGATGTCATAATCGTCAAAATCTGCAGCCAAGACAGATAAACCGTATAGGTTCCGTACTCCTCGGTGCTCATCAGACGCGTGAAAATCGGAACTGTGATGAACGAAATGCCCTTCTGTAAGAAACTGCAAATCGTAAACCAAAGCGCCGCCTTCGCCTGGACGGAGAGAGAACGGTATTTTGAGGTAATGTTCATGTAAAATAGAACTCCTTGCTGTTGGTTATTGCGTGTTTTATGGTAACACAAAATGGTGGGGACTGCAAGAGGAACATCCATTAAAATCCCCCATGGTTGAACGCTTCCATTCAACCATGGGGGATTTTCGATTCCCAAATGATTCAGAATATACATATAGGCCAATGCATACGACTGACACACACCTCTTCCGTCCATCAGCACACCATAACTGGTATAATTCTTATAATTCAGATCATACTCTGCATGCAATACCAGATAATCGTGAATTACAAACGCCTTCTACTCATCTGTCATGGAATTGTTCATCAGTTTATAGATGGATGCCAGTTTCTCATCCACTGCATTAAAAATCTGTTTGGTTTCTTCCGGTGTTCCGAATGTATTGGTAATTCTCAAACCTGTATAGTATGCATCACCATACCAGGCAATGATTCTATTATACGTATCACTCGGAAAATACGGCGAATAGCCATAATAAAAGCTTAAGTCATAGGTATCCCTTCTTATTTTTAAATCTTTAATGGATACCCATTCATTTCCAGCCAGCATCGCTTCTTTCACACGATTCTCCAGAACCGTATACAATTCATACTCCGTTCCGCTGAACTCATCGCCTTCATCGGCCCCGTATGTATCAATCCCGGACTCATCCTGCTGTGGTTCCATGGGTTTAATATCGCCCGTCGGCAATGTAACATCCTCATTTTCGTCCGCAAACGCCTTTTGCGGCATCACAAAAATGGATGCCGCAAGCAGAAACAAAAATGCTGTCAGTTTAACGATTCTCTTTTTTCTCCTCTCCATGCGCTTTTCCTCCCTGCAATTCTTCTAAATACAGTTTTGCATCTTTTAAGAAGCTGACCGCAATCATCACGATCACAATGCCGATCGGAAATGCCGCTACGATACTGACAGACTGCAGACTGTTCATGGAACTCTCTGCAAAAAGAAGTGCAATCGGAAGCAGGATCAGCAGGATACACCACATCAGCTGAATTCCTTTTGCCGGCTCTTCGCCGTCTTCCAGTTTCCGGTAGCTGTAGCACGATGCCGTCAATGCGATCGAGTCGAACGATGTCGCATAAAATGCAACCATCGTAACTAATACAACAACCATAATCAGCGGTGCACACGGCATGGTTTTGATCATCGACACGATCAGATGATATAAATCTCCACTTTCATTATACTGCGAAATGAAATCAATTGCACCTGAAATCTGCTTTCCCATCGAATAATTTCCAAGAATAATAAAGCTGACAAGCGTGGAACCCACACCAAAACCGTATCCGCCGAGAATCGTCTGGCGCACTGTTCTTCCGCGGGAAATGCTGCCAATGAAGAACGGTGCTGCCACACACCATACCATCCAGTATGCCCAGTAATAAATGGTCCAGTTCTGTGGGAAGTTTGTCGTACGCATCGGGTCCGTATACGTTGATAAGCCGATAAAGTTCTGAATCATTTTTCCAAGAGAAGAAAATCCAGTTTCAATAATATACCGCGTCTCTCCCCCAAACAGCAGGACGAAGGCAAGGAGTCCGAAAAACAGATAAATGCACACCTTGGCCAGAATGCTGATTCCTTTGAATCCATGCAGAAGAGAATAGGTATAAACACAGCAGGTGATCAGAAGAATGATAATATTAATCACAGTTCTGCTGACTTCCATATGGAACAGCTCGCCGATGATTTCCGCCATCAGAGGAGTTGCCACACTAAAAGTGGTAGCAGTTCCGGCCAGCAATGCAAAGACAGCCAGAAGGTCAATCAGACGGCCGCCAATTCCATCTGTCTGTTTTCCCAGAATCGGACGGCACGCCTCGCTGTATTTCTGACGGTTTCGTTTTCTTACATGAAGCATAAAGCCAAACGCAACAGCCAGTACCAGATAGAATCCCCACGGGATAAAGCTCCAGTGAAACAGTGGAAATACGCCTGCCCAGTCCTGAATGCTGCCAAGTTCTGCGATGTGAGGATCTGTTGCGTACAAAATCCACTCAGAGAACGAATAAAACAGAATATCTGCTGCCAGACCACAGGTAAACATCATGCATCCCCATGCAAAAAAGGAATATTTTGGCTTCTCATCCGGCTTTCCAAGCACAATATTTCCGTATTTGGAGCCTGCCAGAAACAGAGACAGAAAGAAAATGCCAAGTCCGATGACCAGGTAATACGTTCCAAAGGTGTCTCCAAACAGAAATCGAATCTGGCCAAGTACCTGATTCGACTGCTCCGGTGCAAAGAAAAATACGATACATAGAGCAACGATCAGCGCCAGAGGCACCAGCGTAATCATCCAGTCGATTTCTTTTTCTTCTGTTGGTTCTTACTGTTCATTTTCTTCCCTTTCTGCGTAATCCGCATACGATGCATCGAGTGCAACAAGCTCGCTGAAATTGTCTACTTCTATGATATCCTCTGCCTTCATTGGCCGGATGCCAAGCTGATACTCTTTCGGGTAGCAGAACATTGCCACATCGTCCCAGTAAATCTGACGGTTTTCTTTACTTCAAACTCCTGCTCCAGATGGCCTTTTAACCGCTTTCCATCTTCTGCTGTCCATCGGGAAATGCTGTAGAGCTGCCAGCCGCCCTTTCCGCCGGTTCTGCTGCAGCCTGTCACAATGCCGTTTTCCACGGTCTGCAGCCACTCGTCGGTCTCATCATCCGTCCACACGCTGTTGTAACCGGATCGCTCAAACTCCGGTGCCAGAATTTCCGGATGATAGATGATCTGGTCACCGTCAAGAATAAACGCATTTTCCAGATGTTCCCGCGCCACATACAGCGATGCGATGTTGTTGCAGGTATCGTACCACGGATTGTCGATCAGCTTCAGACCCGGGTACTCCTCTTCCAGTGTCTGGAACTGTTCCTTGAGGTAACCGACTACCACGTAAATTTCTGTGATTCCGTTTTTGTGCAGTCCATCGATGACGGTATCAATCATCCGCACACCGTTTACCCGGACCAGCGGTTTTGGTGTTTTTAACGTTACCGGCTTCATCCGGTTTCCGAGGCCTGCCGCCATAATAATGGCGCGCTCTACTTTGTACATATTTCTTTTCCTTCCTCTCCCAGTTCCTGCTGGACAATTTTGTAATAATCTTTTGCGTAACGGTACTGCCGCAGGGAATATTCTCCGAATTCCACGCCTAATTTCCGTTTATATTCGCACCAGTTGCTCCAGAGCAGACCGCAGACTGCGATGTAGCAGTAGATTTTTATGCGTGTTCTGTCGTCACAGTTTCCTTCAAAATAAAGATCAATCAGATGGTCCACCTGCTCTTTTTTGTAAAGAGAATAGATACAGAACATCGCAATATCCACATGCGGATCCTGCATTTCCGGCGTATTCCCAGTCGATCAGGCGGATCTCCTCTTTTCCGTTTTCTTCCACAAACAGAAAATTGTCCGGCACAGCATCAATGTGAGTGAGCACCCACTCTCCGGCATTTGCTTCGATGTAATCCTTTAACTGAAGCACATGCGCTTTCGTCTTTTCGTAATCTTTATATGCTGACGGAGTTCCTTCCCAGAGGCTTTCATAGTATTCCATCTGTCCGAACAGGTCGAAGGAATGGTCTACTCTTAATTTCTGCCCGTGAAACTCCCGCAGTTTCTTCATGCATTTCTGAAGATCTTCCTCATTTTCTGCATCGCAGACCCGCGCACCTTCGAGATATTCTGTGATTTTGTAGCCGTTCTCCGGGTTAATATAGGCAATCTCATCACAGATCCTGCGGCCGGCGATCGTCTGATATACAGCGGCTTCCTGCCTGCGGTTGATCAACTGATCGGTTCCCTCTCCCGGAATTCGCATAATGTATTTTTTATCTTTACAGGAGAATAAAAAGGATCGGTTTGTCATTCCTTTTTTCAGAACTGTAATGTTTGTCACTTCGTTCTGCTGTGCTCCAAGTGCTTCACAGATTACCTGAATCGCATCCGTCTGCAGCTGGCTGGAATCGCTGTCAATCTCACGCAGCTGCTCATAGGTATTGATTTCTACGGCATCGGCAGCATGTACAACACGGGCCGTCACAATCATTCTGTCTTTCCGGTATAAGGTTTCCTCCCAGAACGCTCCGTCGTATCGGGAATCTCTTCCCAGTTCTTCCAGACGCTCCCGCACGATCTCCGCTTCTGTTTCCAGCAGATAACAGATGCCGATCATCGCGTTTCCGCCTGCCTGTTCTTTCTGTACGACCAGCTCCTGCTTCCGGTTTACGCGGACGGTACTGTCATCATCCACCAGATCGCTGACCATGTACCAGGAATATAATTCGTTTCTGCTGTATGGATTCTTTTCACACCAGATATCACAGGGAATGATGTAGCTGTTTGATAAATGGGCTGCCGCCGTTTTCAGGGAATGCAGATTGTTTTTCGACACATAGTCCGGAGCGACGATCAATTCTACGCCGTATTCATCGATCAGATATTCATACTGCTCTTTCATAAATCCGACAACGACGTAAATCTCTGTAATGCCGACTTCATGAAGCTGACGGATTGTGCGCTCTATCAGCCGCTCTCCCTTGATTTCCAGAAGTCCTTTCGGTGTCTCTGTATTAATCGGAACCATCCGCATACCAAATCCGGCGGCAAGGATAATGGCGTTTTTCGGCGCTTTCTCTTTTGCCTCACGCAGTGTCTTTTCCGTCGGACGGATCTCTTCATCCAGGTAACCTTCTGAAATCAGTTCCTTGATCGAACGATTGACGATTCCAAGCGAATGGCCGGTCTGTGCGGCAAGGATACGCTGATTGATGAAGGGTTCTTTTATCAGGTTGTTCAATATATCTTGTTTTGAGTTGTTCATATACTTCCTTCTTTCATTTTTCATGAACTTTTGTTTTCGATTATACCATAACTTTATGACTTTTTCAATCCCCTGTGTGTTAGGATAGTTGTCAGTGAAAGATAATTACTTTTGTGGTAGTATATATGTGAACTTCCTATAAAATTAACTCTCATAAAATTCCTTTTAAAGTATGCTACAACTGGCTTAAAGCAAGAACATGTCGAAACGAGAGTTAATATTTCAGGAAGTTCACATAAAAAGGTCCAAATAATTAACATTATTTGGACCACCTGTCAAAGGAAGCCTTTTTCCTTTTCGCCGTCATCAGGACTTCTTTGCGCTTCCATTCATAAATTTTTCTTAAAATTTACCTTTATTTTACCACACTACTCCCAAAACTACAATATATCTCCATTTTTCATTTTTTTTACATAGAACCTTTCTGGCCTAATACAATCAGTACAGTTTTAAACAAAATCTTAATATCCAGCATAAAGGACCATTCTGAAATGTACTTCGTATCCAGTTTTACAACCTCTTCAAAATCTGTAATCTCGCTTCGTCCGCTTACCTGCCACATACCAGTCAGTCCCGGCTTGATTGCCAGTCTTGCTCTGTGATGGAGCTCATATTTCTCCCACTCATCCACTGTCGGCGGACGGGTTCCTACAAGGCTCATGTCGCCTTTTAACACATTGAAGAACTGCGGGAATTCATCCAGCGAGGTTTTGCGGATAAAGTTTCCGATTCCTTTGCCTGGTCCTTTTTCGCTTCCGATGACACGCGGGTCATTCTCCATTTTGAACATCAGACCATCGCTGACGCGGTTCTGTTTCATCAGTTCTTTTTTCCGCTCTTCCGCATCCATGTACATGCTACGGAACTTGTAAATTTTGAATTTTCTTCCGTTCTTTCCGACACGGTACTGTGAGAAGAAGATCGGGCCCGGAGACTTGATATAAATCGCAGGGGCAACGAACAGGAAGATGATTCCGGTCAGAATACATCCGGCAAGACCGCCGCAGATGTCCATGATTCGTTTCAGCACAAGCTGTCCTGCGCTTGCCATATTGATGCAGGTGGTGACCACGGTATAGTTGCCCATGCGCTCTACAGTCTGATTTTTTCCCTGCATTTCGTTCACGTCCGCAATTTTTACGTGGATCGTAATGCCCATCTCGGCGAATGCGTCGAATACTTTCTGCGGGATTTCTCTGCCTTCCGGCAGAACGATCAGCACTTCGTCGAACCACTCACGGCAGACATACTCAGCTGCATCTGCAAGGTTCGATACCACCGGTACGCCGTGGATTTTGTGTCCGGTTCTGTCCTGGTCTACGAGAACAACGCCAGTCGGACGAACGCCGATGTAATCGAAATCCAGCATGCTCTTTACAACGGACTGTGACTGTTTTTCGGTCGTGATGATCAGAAGCGAACGGCCGCTGTGTTCCCCGCTGCTGCGTTTCTTTACCACAGCCTTCCATCCGATGCGCATCAGATAGGAAAACATTCCGTACAGAGCACCGGTCAGCATAATGGTTGCTCTGGAGAACTGATCTCCCTCCTGAATCAGGAACAGGTAGAATACACCAAGAACGATGATGTATACCATATTTTTTACAGTCATTCCGATTTCCACGAGGTATCCGCGCTTCATGACGTTTTTGAAGGAATCGTCAAAAAACATGATCATCAGCTGGATCAGAGCGAATACGATAGCCTCATTTCGGTAAATTGGGCTTCCATATGGCTTAAAACTGTGATGTCTTAAGAAATAACCCATGACGAAAGCCAGCTGAAGACAGATAATATCAAGAACCATAAAATCCAGATGCTTCAGCCATCCTGTGGATGATTTTTTGTACATACCTTTCTCCCCTGTCGTATTTTTTTCGCCGTACTCGTAACATTCTCTTGTTTCGCATAGTTTTTCTAGCTTTTATATTACCATTTTCACTAAAACCTTCTCATTTTTTCTGGTACTATGCATTTGCAATATCTTCTGTGACGAATACAGAACCATTTTTTTCTTTATTCCAAATATTCTATCCCATTTCTACTTATTTGTAAAGGTGTGGACACACTTTTGGACATAATTATTTCACATTTTTGCAAATTATTACATTTTATATTATTTCATCACATCCAGAATCTGTAATGTTTTCATCTTCTTTTCGACATAGCGATGGAGATATGCACGCAGCAATCGTTCCAGTTCGTCCAGGATCTCTTCATTTACGGTAAAACCATACAGCTTCGCGAGCGGTGCCGCAATGATATAGCGGCATGCCAGCACGGTGCCCGGCTGCAGCGGCCATGGATCTCTGATGGTTTTTCCACAGTTTGGGCAGTAGATGGCGCTGTCGCGCAGGGAGAAAACGGTCAGATTCTCTTTCGTGCCGCACTCCATGCAGGAGAACATCTGCGGTGCTTCTCCGCTGATTGTGATCGTCCGCAGTTCGAAGATGCACCGGATCAGGCGGAGGTCCTGTTTTCCGCGGCGGATGGCGTTCATCGTCACGTACAGAAGGTTCAGCATCTGGGTTTCATCGTTTCCTTCCTGGCCGAAATATTCGGCCAGTTCCAGAAAATAAAGCCGTAATAAACGCCGGGCTGCATCTGCGCCAGGTCGAGGAAGTATTCTTTAATGTTTGCGCCGGAGAGGGTGTAGCTGTCACGGCCCTCGTAAACCTGAAACTCGCCGAAGACGAACGGATTGGAGACGGCCATCAGCGGGCTTTTCATGCGGCGGGCGCCGCGCGCGAAGGCGGTGATTTTGCCGAGCTCCCGGGTCAGGATCACGACGCGCTTGTCATACTCTCCGACCGGGGAGGCGGATAATACCATTCCGCTTACATTGATTGGTTCTCGCATGTTTCTTCCTTATTATAATGCAATATTATAAATCGAGTTTCTTTTTATCATATCCGAAGTTCTTCACGAGGAAATCGCTGTCGCGCCAGTCTTTTTTGACTTTGACCCAGAGCTTCAGGTTGACTTTCTGCTCCAGCATCTGCTCCAGCTCATACCGCGCGTTGCTTCCGATCTTCTTGAGCATCGCGCCCTGTTTTCCGATGATGATGCCCTTGTGGGAATCGCGCTCGCAGATGATGGTCGCGTCGATATCAACGATTTTTCCGTTCGGGCGGTCTTTCATCTGGTCGATCACAACGGCGATACCATGCGGGATCTCTTCGTTTAAGGCGTACAGTGCTTTCTCGCGGATGATCTCAGCCACGATCTGGCGCATCGGCTGATCGGTGATGGTGTCCTCATCGTAGAACTGCGGGCCGTACGGCAGGTATTTGAAGATGCTCGGAATGATATCATCGGTGTTCTGATGGCGGAGTGCCGAGCACGGAATGATCTCGGCAAACTGGAACAGCTTGCGGTACGTATCGATGAATTCCAGGATTTTATCTTTCTCCACGGTATCGGTCTTGTTGATAATGAGGATGACCGGCGCATTGACTTTCTCCAGGATCTCTGCGATATGACGCTCTCCTGCTCCGATGAAGTTGCTCGGCTCTACCAGCCAGAGAATCACATCGACTTCTTTTAACGTTTTCTCGGCTACATCGACCATGTACTCGCCGAGCTTATTTTTCGCCTTGTGGATACCCGGTGTGTCGAGGAACACGATCTGTCCCTCGTCACACGTATAAACGGTCTGGATGCGGTTGCGGGTGGTCTGCGGTTTCTTGGATGTAATCGCAATCTTCTGTCCGATCAGGTGGTTCATCAGCGTGGATTTTCCCACGTTCGGACGGCCAATCAGGGCTACAAAGCCGGATTTATAATTTGCATTGTTTTCCATTGCTGTCTCTTCTCCTCATTTATAAGTTCTCTACGTTCTTAAACAGTTCTTTCTCTTTCTGAATGGCTGCTTCGCTTCCGACAACGCAGATGTTGTTCTGTTTTAAGGCTGCATCTACAAGGTCTGCCAGTGCATGAATGTCGTCCAGGGTTGCATCGAGGATCTGATCTCTCTCCTGCTGGAAGTCTGCTTCGGTGATGCCGTTGAACCATGCGCTCTCGGAGGTCTGGCCTTTTGCAGACGGGTTCATCGGAACGTCGAGTTCGCTGATCGTTCCGATGATGTATTTGGTCATCTGGCGTTCGTCTGCTTCGAAATTGCGCACGTAATCGCCGATACCGCGGTATACTTCAAGGGTTCTTCCGACATTCGGATCACGGTAGGAAGAAATGCACGCGTTTCCGCCTCTTCCGAAAGCTCCGCCGCAGCCGTAAGCGCCGCCTTTGACACGGATGTTGATCCACAGATAGTCATAGCTCAGCATGACACGCAGGATGCGCAGGGCTCCTGTGTAGTCGTAGCCTTCGCGCTCGAAGTTTCCACAGAGTGCCACGTACTGTACCTGGCCGGAGGTCTGGAAGGCTTCGTTTTTCTGTTCAAAGTCATACACAATGCTGCCCGGCTCCACTTCGTCGGTGTACAGATTCTCTTTGAATGCTGCGATTTTTTCTTCCAGCGGTGCGTAGCCTGTCTCGTCTGCGGTATAGGAGACGGTCAGATTCTCTTTGCGGAAGATGTATTTCATCAGGGTCTGCAGATTTTTAATCAGTTCTGCTTTTTTCTCATCGAAGTTCTCGTCCAGATCTTTTAAGAGCTGGTAGAAGCCGATGCCTGCGATGCGGTCCTGGAAATTGCTCATCGGGGAGTAATAGGAAGCTGCACGCATCACAGCCGTTGCATTTCCGGCGGAAGACAGGCGGTTCTGCAGGCCGGATTTCATGCTGGCGATGATCTCGTGAATACGTTTCTCATCATCCAGGCGGGAGGTGTTCAGGATTTCCTCGATCATTTTCATGACGAAATCCAGTTTGTCGTACAGGAATTTCGCGCGGATGCCAAACATTCTGCGGCAGTCGTCATCATTTTCCGGAATGCGGAATACCTGCAGTCCGCAGTTGATGCCGCCGGTCTGTGCATTGATCTCGTTGAACAGCTCGCCGTAGGTGTAGTGTTCGGTGTCCACATAGCCGAGAACGGATTTTAATACGCCCATGTACGGGATCAGATCGTTCGGCACATTTTTCGTATCAAACAGCAAGCTTAAGTAACCGATGCCGTTCGTGAATACGTTGTGATGAAGAACCGTCGTTCCATCGACTTCATGCTCGTCATTGTAAAGTTTGACAGACTCACGTTTGATATCGCTTCGTTTCAGGAGCGGAATCGTCTCGAGTGCTTCCTCGCTCTCCTCTTCTTCCTGATATGCTGCCAGCTCTTTGGTGTCAGCAATGATTTTCTCGATCTCTTCTTTTGACAGGCTCTCTTTGTATTTCTGCAGTTTTTCTGCGGTCTTTGCATCATTTTCTGCGGCAAGACCGGTCTTTGGAATGAGGGTCACGATGGAGGCATGGGTGTTGTCCAGCAGATACGTCTGGATCAAGTTTTCGAAATAGCCTTCTTTTGCCAGTTTTTTCAGCTCATCGTAGATTGCAAGCTGCTGCAGGTAGGCGAACGGTTTGTTCTCGTCGTACAGCCAGCTGTCGAAGACGTCAATGCCGTACATCAGGCCCTTCGGGAAGCTGGAGAAGTCCGCCTCACGGAAACGGAATTCGAAATAGTTGATGCCTGCCTCGATGGCTTTCTGATCCATGCCGTTTTTCACGATATCCTCGAGGGTGCCGCGGATGATGGACAGGAATTTTTCTTTCTCATTTTCATCGGCGTTCTTGGCTACGATGGAGAAGAATGGCTGCAGGATGCCGTCCTCGTAGGAGCCGTAAACATCTTTTCCGATGTGTGCGTCAAGGAGTGCCTGTTTGACCGGGGCTCCCGGTGCGTCAAGGAGTGCATACTCCAGAACAGAAAATGCCACGTTTAATTTTACATCCAGACCGCTGCCGATGACCATGTTGTAGGACAGGTACGCATTGTTTTCAAGCGGATCGCCGTCGAGTACCGGGTACTCGTGTACAATGTCGAGGGTCTCTGCAAATGGTTTCTGATACGGAATTTCGGATTTTACTTCTTTTGCATTAAAATGGGACAGGTATTTTTCATCCATCCATGCCAGTTTTTCTTCCATATCCATGTTTCCGTACAGGTAGATATAGCTGTTGGACGGATGGTAATAGGTCTGATGGAAATTCAGGAAGTTTTCGTAGGTCAGGTTCGGGATGCAGGACGGATCTCCGCCGGATTCTACGCCGTACGGAGTGTCCGGGAACAGGGTGTTGAAGGTTTCACGCTCCAGGACATCGTCTGCGGAGGAGAAGGCTCCTTTCATCTCGTTGTATACAACACCGTTGTAGGTCAGCGGGCCGTCTTCGCTTTCCAGATGATAGCTCCAGCCTTCCTGCCGGAAGATTTCGTCGTGTTTGTAAATGTTCGGGTAGAATACGGCGTCCATGTAGACATGCATCAGGTTCTGGAAGTCGGCATCGTTGGTGCTGGCTACCGGGTACATGGTTTTATCCGGGTAGGTCATAGCATTTAAGAAGGTGTTCAGGGATCCTTTGACGAGTTCTACGAAGGGATCCTTTAACGGGAATTCGCGGGAGCCGCAGAGGACGCTGTGCTCGAGGATGTGGGCTACGCCGGTGCTGTCGGCCGGCGGGGTACGGAAGGCAATGTTGAATACTTTGTTGTCATCCTCCGTCTCGAGAAGCAGCACGCGGGCTCCGCTTTTGTTGTGGCGAAGGAGGTAGCCATGTGCGTGGATATCATCAATCTGCTGTTCCTGCAGCAGGGTGTAGGCTTTGCAATGTTCTGCGTTCATGTTAAAAGTGTCCTTTCTTGTTGTTTTTCTCGGTTATTTCCGGTTTTATGCAGTCAAAAACGGACCGCAGTGCCCGTTTACTGGGATTTTCTGCGGCCCTGTCGGTTTTTATTCTTCGTGGTCTGTTTCTGCGTCGGTAGTTTCCGCCTCATCCACATGATCTTTTACTTCGTCATTTGCAGCATTGTTCTGCGCATTTCTCTGCGCCTGAGCTGCGGCAGCCTGTGCCATCATCGCCTCGAGATTCGGGCGGACGCTCTGCGCCTGGGCTCCCATGATTCTCTGGAGCTGTTCTCTGGTCAACAGAAGGTTGAAGCCGGACGGGTTGATGACGAAGCCTTTGGCCTGTTTCATCAGGTACGGCAGAAGGTGCTGGAACGGGATGGCTGCCAGCCGGAGTTTTGCCTGCGGATCCGGACGGAATTTCTGGAATTCACCGATATCGGAGAACAATGGCTGGAAGATTTCTTCGTTCTGGTTTTTGATGTACGGGATGCGCACATCCGGTCCCGGGTTGGCCGGATCGAATTCGCCCTGTACCTGGGAGATGTCGATGGCAAGGATGAATTTGCTTCGCATCAGGTTGACAAGCATTTCTTCTTCGAGTTCACGCAGGTGCTGCATGCGCTCGGCATCGTCTCTTCTCTGGTTTGGTTTGCGGAGCTCCTGCAGGAAATAGACTACAGTGAGCTGTACGCCAGGGTTGAGGACTGGAAGATGCTGTTTGTTCATTTTTTCCATGTCCGGTTTCGGGAAGATCTGCTCCAGCTCGATGCGGCGGGTCTGATCGCCTTCGTGGAAGATGACCATGTTGACACCTTCTGCGTAGAGGCCCATATAGAAGTTCGGCATCTGCTTGCGCAGTACTTTTACGGTAAGCAGCGGGGTATTCTTCTCTACATAGGATTTTGCAAATTCTTTAGCTGCTTCTTCTTCGGTAAACATATATACCTGATCGTCAAAGGTTTCCGGATCGCACTCTACGTATGGGAGTTTCGTGATCTGGGAAAATGTGACATAGATGATTTCCATGCTTTGAAATTTCTTCATTGTGAAGCTGTTGTCTACTGTCATTTGTGGTTGAGTCCTTTCTTCGCTCTTAGAGGATATGGTATCCCTAAAATATCTATGTGACATTATATCATACTTTTGGTGGGTTGCCAAAGGTTTCTTTTGGGGTGACGGACCGCGCAGACCAAAGCTGTCGAAACGGGGCCTGACTTTGCATGACGGCGGGAGAGGGCTTTTTGTAGTCTGTAATTGGGGCGTGCAGACTACGGAAATGTTTTTTAACACATTCTAGTTAATCGCTTTGGCATTGGGGTAGATTTTTTCCATTCGGGCGTCCGGGAAATGGGCATCTATGGTCTGCTCGATGGCATTAGCTGCGGGCTTTTGGTGGGCGCGTTCGTCGTATCGGGCGAGAGCAAGGGTAGATACGAGCATGTTGGCCACCATGAACACGATCAGGATCCAAGTGATGATTTCTCCGAATTTCATCGGGATTTTTTCAATCCAGCGCGAAATGACAGGATAGAATTTTTTGAGCCAGACGACGGCGGCTATTCCCCAGAAGAAACAGTACAGGAGGTTGATACGGCCTCCGAGGTTGAAGGGAATGTCGCTGTAGTCCCAGAAGACTTTTCCGAATACGATTTCGGTGAACACACTGCAGATGTATTCGTAGGCTCCGCCGAGGAAGGTACCAAAGGCAAACAGGAATCCATCGGAGCGGTCGCGGTAGTTGTAGAGGAACCAGGTAGCGAGGGCGATGGCCAGGCCCCAGACGATGCTGAACGGGCCCCAGACAAGGCTGCTGCGGCTCATCCAGACACCGGCGGTGATGCGGCAGAATATGGTTTCTGTAATATCGCCCAAAAATGCGCCGATGATGAAGAGAAGAACGATTTTGTAAAAGCTGCATCCTTCGGCAAATACGCCGGTTTCTGTTTTCTCTTTTTTCTCCGGAACTGGCTGTACGGCCGGATAGGCACGTTCCACACGACGCTCCAGATAGCGGTAAACACGGACAGAAAGGCGTCTGGTGAAGGCGTCGATCTGATCGTTCATAGCGCTGATCCGCGGCATTTTTTTCGTGATGTGGTGCAGAACAGCATAGGAACCGACGGCATCTACTATCAATATACCAAAGAGAATCCAGGATGTGATATGCAGGAAACCGGCCGGAATTGAATGAAGAACTGTAAAGCAGAGGCGATTGCCGATTTTCATGGCAAGCAGTCCTAAAATTCCCCATAGTACAGAATACTGAAGGCAGATATAGCCGTCCATGTTCCATTTTTTATTGGAATAGTCCCACCATTTGCCATGGCCAATGCGTTCCAGTGCGTGACCGGCCAGCCACTCGACTGCGGTAGCGATAATCATACAGCCAAGGAACAAAAAGACGGGGCTTGACTGCAGTTCATACAGATAACGTGTCATAAAGACAGCTGTGATTCCATAGATGGCGCAGAGCGGACCATTTAAGAATCCTCTGTTTACCATATGTTTTTTCCGGATCGCGGCCACAGAAGTTTCCAGAAGCCATCCAAGGAAGGCGTAAAAGAAAAACAGGCCGAGATAGTCATAAATTGTATAGTTCATGTTCTTCTCTCTATTCTTTCATTATTTTTGCTATTTTAAGGATTTTATTTTCCACTGAATCCCTTGTATACTCTCCAGTATTTTGTTTTTATTTTATCCTGCAAATAAGATGGATTTAATTTTGCTTTTTTATACTGCAAATATGTTCCTTCTGTTTTCTGAATCAGCAATTTTGTAAAATATTGTTCCCAGCTAAAAAACTCTGTGCTGTCGATATAATCTTCTGGATTTTCCAGAATTTTACGAACCTCTTTGTCCTGTAAAAGATCTGAATTTAAAATCAGCCATTCAAAAGACTCCGGTAAATATAAATGTACGTTCTGTTTTTCCTCTATTTTATTGCTGAGAAGATTCATTTCTGCTCCAATTGCAGCACCGTCCGCAATAATACAGGTTTCTTCTGTTCCTGCCTTGCCGATCATTTCCGGTATTTTTGTTTTTCCACCAGCGCTTTCACATGTAATATTCCTTTCTGCACATACATTTTCAAAAAATTGATACCCAGAATTGGAATCTTCCGTAATTATTTTTTGTACTCTTACAGGAAGCCGTTGCTGTTTTGGGATAGATCTGATAACATTTTCTGATATATTTTTCTGGTATCTCTGTATTTTCCGGAAACATGCAATCCATAAATCTCTTCTACACTATACGGCAAATTATATAAGTTTTCTCTCGTAATCAATACAAAATAGTTTTCTGAACCCCGTATGGCAGAAGCAAATTCTTCTGTTTTTATAAAATAATTCTCCTCGTCTATGAAAAAGATGCTTTCCCGGCTGTTTTCCAAAATAATTTTCCAATTAACACCTTCCAGCACTCTGCACGGTACTTCACAGGAAACGTTGATTCCGCTGGACTCCCCTAAATTTTCTGCCTGCCGGATCATATTTACCAGTGTTGTTTTTCCTGATGCACTATCCCCCTGGATGATTGTAATATTACGCTTTATCACAAATTCATAATGAACTCTGTTATTTTGAATAATAACTCTTTTCTTTCCCTTCATACATCCACCTATACATAAGCCTCGGCAACATCTACAAATTCGGACATATTCCGCACAATAGTCCCTGTATTTAAAATCAGGATTTCAAAAGGATCTTTGCCAAACCGCATCACATGACGCAGATTAATCGTCAGATCCTTTTGCTCTCCTAATTTTAAAATCCATTTTGCACAATTATCTCCACATACGGAGGCATTAAAGATCTTTCCGTCTGTATCGTATGCCATCAGCAGCAACGTTTTGATTCCTCCGGATAAATCTTTCGGTGGAATCGGACCAAGCACCGGGCTGTCAATCAGATGCGCACTGATTACCTCCGAGCGATCCACATCGCGGATCATTTCTTTTGCCAGTGGCGTGGTCAGCCATTCATCTTCATAACAATTATCAAAATAGGTTGGTGGATGATAGATTGCACCTTTCATTTCTCCAAGATATATTTTCAACATAATAAAATTCCTCTCGCTAACGCTCATTATATCGTGATACGCACATTATACCATATCTCAAAGCCTTCTTGCGCAAAAATGTATCGTTTGTCAACATTTTCCGGGATAAAAATGTTGACAAACGATACAAAACTATTGCCAAATGTCGCTAATTCATTTTTTCTCCCAAAAAGAAAGAAGCCATACTCTCTCAAGTATGACTTCTCTCCTTTTTCAAATTCTTTTTAAGGAAAAAGAATTACTCTTCTTCTGCGCCGTACAGTTTTACGAGTTTGTTCAGGTAAGTGTAACGGTCTTTTGCTTCCTGCTCGTTCTTGCCGAACAGTCTTTCTGCTTTCGCCGGGTTTGCACGTTTCAGAGAGTTGTAACGTACCTCGCCGTTCAGGAATTCCTGATAATCTCCTGACGGAGCCTTGGAATCCAGTGTGAATGCGCTCTTGCCTTCTGCAGCGAGTGCCGGGTTGAAGCGGAAGCAATGCCAGTATCCGGTCTGAACAGCGAGCTGCTCCTCGGTCTGTGCTTTGCTCATACCTTTCTTGATACCATGGTTGATACATGGAGCGTAAGCGATAATGAGGGACGGTCCCGGATATGCCTCTGCCTCTGCGATTGCTTTGACTGCCTGATTGTAATCAGCGCCCATAGCGATCTGTGCTACGTATACATAGCCATAGCTCATTGCGATGCTTGCCATATCTTTCTTCTTGGTTTCTTTACCGCCTGCTGCGAACTGTGCAACTGCACCGGTCGGAGTAGCTTTGGAGGACTGTCCGCCTGTGTTGGAGTAAACCTCGGTATCGAATACCATTACGTTGATATCTTTTCCGCTGGCAAGTACGTGGTCTACGCCGCCGAATCCGATATCGTAAGCCCATCCGTCACCACCGAAGATCCACTGGGATTTCTTAGCGAGGAAGTCTTTGTTCTTAACGATGTCTCTGCAAACGTCGCAGTCAGCGTCTTTGATTGCTTCTACAAGTTTCTCGGTTGCAGTTCCGTTGGTAGCGCCGCAGTCAAAGGTATCCAGATACTCTTTGCATGCTGCTTTTACTTCTTCCGGAGCTTTCTCGGAGTTCATAACATCCTCAACTTTGGCTTTCAGGCCGCCGCGGATTGCTTTCTGAGCGAGAAGCATACCATAACCGAACTCTGCGTTGTCCTCGAACAGGGAGTTGGACCATGCCGGGCCCTGTCCTTTCTCGTTTACAGTGTAAGGAGTGGACGGTGAGGAGTTACCCCAGATAGAGGAGCATCCTGTTGCGTTTGCGATGTACATTCTGTCGCCGAACAGCTGGGTGATCAGTTTTGCGTAAGGAGTCTCGCCGCAGCCTGCGCATGCGCCGGAGAACTCAAGCAGCGGTTTCTTGAACTGGCTGCCCTTTACGGTATTCTCTTTGAATTTTGCTACAACGTCTGTCTTCTCTGGAAGAGCTGCTGCATAATCGAAGTATTTCTGCTCTGCTTCGTGTGCTGCAAGGCTTTCCATAGCCAGTGCTTTCACACCCTTCTTGCCCGGGCATACGTTTGCACAGGAACCACATCCGGTACAGTCAAGCTGGGAAATAGCCATTGTGAAGGTGTAGTCCGGCATACCGGTCATCGGCATGGTCTGGATGCCTTCCGGAGCTGCTGCTGCTTCTTCTGCGGTCATGGCAACCGGACGGATAACAGCGTGCGGGCAGACGAAGGAACATCTGTTACACTGGATACAGTTTTCCGGATTCCATACAGGTACGTTTACGGCGATACCACGTTTCTCGTATGCGGATGTGCCGGACGGAGTTGTTCCGTCTACGTAGTCTGCAAATGCGGATACAGGCAGGTTGTTTCCTTCCTGGGAAGTTACTTTTGCCTGGATGGTATTTACGAATTTAACAGCGTCAGCGCGGCCGCTCTCTGCATGAGTTGTGGTCAGACCTTCGTCTGCTGCATTTTTCCAGCTTTCCGGAACTGCAACTTCTTTGATCTGTTTTGCACCCTCATCGATTGCTGCCCAGTTCTTTGCTACGACATCATCACCTTTACGGCCATAGGTAGCTTTTGCTGCTGCTTTCATGAGTTCGATGGCTTTTTCTTCCGGAATGATCTTCGCAAGCTTGAAGAATGCAGACTGAAGAATGGTGTTGATACGGGTCGGTCCCATGCCGGTCTCGATACCGATCTTAACGCCGTCGATCACATAGAATTTGATGTTATGGTTTGCGATGAATGCTTTTACCTGACCTGGCAGATGCTCTTCCAGTCCTGCTTCATCCCATGGACAGTTCAGAAGGAAGGTTCCTCCGTCTACCAGCTCCTCTACCATGTGATATTTGTTCACATAGGAAGGATTATGACATGCAACAAAGTTTGCTTTGTGGATCAGGTATGTGGATTTGATCGGTTTCTTTCCGAAACGCAGGTGAGACATCGTTACACCGCCGGACTTTCTTGGAGTCATAATCGAAGTAAGCCTGAGCGTACATGTCTGTGTTGTCACCGATGATCTTGATGGAGTTCTTGTTTGCACCTACGGTACCGTCTGCGCCAAGTCCCCAGAATTTGCAGTTGATGGTTCCTTCCGGAGTTGTTACCAGAGGAGCGCCAACCGGCAGAGACAGATTGGTAACATCGTCTACGATACCAATGGTAAATCTCTGTTTCTCTGTATTTTCATATACAGCAACGATCTGAGCCGGTGTGGTGTCCTTGGAACCAAGTCCGTAACGACCTGTGAATACCGGTGTGCTCTCGAATCTGCTGCCTTTTAATGCTGCTACTACGTCCAGGTACAGAGGCTCGCCAAGAGATCCCGGCTCTTTTGTTCTGTCCAGAACGGAAATCTGTTTTACAGTCTCCGGAATTGCATTGATGAGTGCTTCTGCGGAGAACGGACGGTACAGACGTACCTTTACAACGCCGACTTTCTTGCCTGCTGCTACGAGGTAATCGATGGTCTCCTCGATGGTATCGCAGACAGAACCCATAGCGATGATTACGTGCTCAGCGTCTGCTGCTCCATAATAGTTGAACAGTTTGTAATCGGTTCCGATTTTCTCGTTTACTTTGTCCATGTACTCCTGTACGATTGCCGGAAGAGCATCGTAGTACGGGTTACATGCTTCTCTTGCCTGGAAGAAGATATCCGGGTTCTGTGCGGATCCTCTCTGGCACGGATGGTTCGGGTTCAGGGCATGTTTACGGAATGCATCTACTGCATCCATATCTACCATGTCTTTCAGATCTTCATAATCCCATGTCTCGATTTTCTGAATCTCGTGGGAGGTACGGAATCCGTCGAAGAAGTTGATAAATGGAACTTTGCCTTTCAGTGCTGCACAGTGTGCAACCGGTGTCAGGTCCATAACCTCCTGTACGCTGGATTCGCAGAGCATTGCGACTCCGGTCTGACGACAGGCGTAAACGTCTGAATGATCTCCGAAGATGGAAAGTGCGTGGCTTGCAAGGGCACGAGCGGATACGTTGAATACGCCCGGGAGCTGCTCGCCGGCAATTTTATAAAGGTTCGGGATCATCAGAAGAAGTCCCTGGGATGCGGTGTAGGTTGTGGTAAGAGCTCCGGCTGCCAGTGATCCGTGTACTGCACCTGCTGCTCCTGCCTCAGACTGCATCTCAGTTACCTGAACTTCCTGTCCGAAAATGTTCTTTCTTCCCTGGGTTGCCCACTCATCGGTATGCTCCGCCATAACGATGAAGGGGTAATTGGGTAAATAGCTGCTACGTCGGTATACGCATAAGACGCATGTGCTGCAGCCTGGTTACCATCCATGGTTTTCATCTTTCTAGCCATTTGATTTTATCCTCCTTAAAAAATGATGACCAAAAATTACTTTGGCTTTTCTCAGGTTGGTGTTCTGCCGGGTTTCGGTTGCCTCCGCGCTTCGAAAAACCCGGATAAGGGCATGGCAATGCCACTATGTCCAGTATTTGAATTATAACACCGATTGGGCATTCTGTCCAGATTTTCTGTGGGTGTTCAGGGAAAAATACAAGTTTTTTACAACTTCTGGTAATTCCGCGTCGAATTTCTCGATAAAAAAAGAAGGAACGGCCCGCATATTTTTTCTCTTCTGCGGACAGTTCCTTTACTTCTTTTATTTCTGATTCTGCGCCTCAATCTGTTCTGCGAGGTCGGTGAGATAAACCCATCTCTCGGTTTTTTCTTCCAGAGCAGCTTCGGTCCTCTCTTTTTCCGCCATCAGTTCGGCGAGCTTTGCAGAGTTGGTGGCGTTTTTGAGCATCTGATCGTCAAGCGATGCAATCTTTTCCTCGAGTGCGGCGATATCGTCATCGATGGTCTCGTACTCGCGCTGTTCTTTGAACGTAAATTTCAGGCGGGTCGGACGGTTCTGCTTCCAGTCATTGTTCTTTAACTTTGCAGGTTCGTCCGCGGACGTTTTGGACGGCGCTGCTTTTGCCGTTTCTTCCGCACTTCCGCCGAAACGGCGTTCTTTTGCTTCGAGGTAATCGGTGTAGCCGCCCTCGTACTGCAGAAGATTTCCGTTTCCGTCGAATTCGAAGATGCGGTCCACGACGTTATCCAGGAAATAGCGGTCGTGGGAAACGGTGATGACGATGCCGACGAACGTGTTCAGGAAATCCTCAAGCACAGTCAGGGTCGGGATATCAACGTTGTTGGACGGCTCGTCGAGGATCAGAACATTGGCGCCGCTCACCAGAACAGATAAGAGATACAGTCTCCGTTTTTCGCCTCCGGAGAGTTTGGAAATCGGGGTGTACTGCATATCCGGTGTGAACAGGAAGCGTTCGAGCATCTGCGATGCGCTGATGCGGCCGTCACGGGTCTGGACATACTCAGCGATATCTTTCACGTAGTCGATCACGCGCTGATTCGTATCCATGTCCGGCTCTTCCTGTGCCAGATAGCCGATGCGGATCGTGTCGCCGATTTCGATGGTTCCCGCATCCGGCAGGACTTCTCCGGTGATCATCCGCAGCATTGTGGATTTTCCGCAGCCGTTCGGGCCAATGATGCCGACACTCTGGTTCCGCAGGAAGATGTATTCGAAATCTTTCATTCGCGTTTTATCGCCGAAGGCTTTGCTGACGTTATGGAATTCAATCGTTTTCTTTCCCATGCGGGTCTCGACAGCATCCATCTCCACGACAGCGTCTGCTGTCGGTGCCGTGCCATTTTTGGAGTACTTCGAGACGTTCGAGTCTGGCGCGCTGTTTTGTGCTTCTTGCGCGGCAGCCGCGTTTCGCCCATTCGAGTTCCATGCGCAGGATGCTCTGGCGTTTCCGTTCAGAGGCGAGTTCCATCTCCTCGCGCTCAGCTTTCAGTTCCAGAAAACGGGAATAGTTGGAATCGTAGCTGTACATTTTTCCGTGGCTGATTTCGAGGATGCGGTTCGACACTTTATCCAGGAAATAACGGTCATGGGTGACCATAAAGACGGTTCCGCGGTAATTTTTCAGGTAATCCTCGAGCCAGGAGAGCATCGCATTGTCGAGATGGTTTGTCGGCTCGTCGAGGATCAGGACGTCAAAATCGGACGCAAGCACTTTTGCCAGGGCAACCTTGCGGCGCTGGCCGCCCGAGAGGGTGTCGAGTTTTGCGTCGTATTCGGTGATACCGAGCTGTACAAGGTTGCTCTGCACCTGCCAGTCCTCCTCATCACCGGAAAGGGCGTAGGACAGCACGGTGGCATCCTTTGGAAATTCCGGTGTCTGCGGAAGATAGGCCATTTTGAGGTTGTTCTGGCGGATAATCTGGCCGGAATCCGGGGTCTCCTCTCCTGCTGCCATGCGCAGCAGCGTGGATTTTCCGGTTCCGTTGATTCCGACGATGCCGACCTTGTCGCCCTCCTGCAGGCCGAAGGAAGCATCGTCAAAAATCAGTTTATCGCCGAACAGTTTGCTGATGTGTTCGATGTTGATGATATTCATTTGCACAGTTCTGCAACGGTCTGGTTGATGACTTTTCCGTCTGCTTTACCTTTCATATCTGCCATAACAGCCTTCATGATGGCACCTTTGTTCTTGGTTGCCAGAACGTCTGCGAATTTCTCCTGGATGTAGGCTTTGACTTCGTCTGCACTCATCTGTTTCGGTGCATACTCGCTGATGACGTCATAGCGGAACTGATACTCTGCTTTTAAGTCCTCACGGGATGCCGGGCAGGTATCGATCTGCTCTTTTACGGTCTTCAGCTCTTTTAAGATGACGCGGTCTACCAGCTCCGGTTTGATGTCATCGCGGCAGCCCTCGTCGATGGCTACTTTCTTTGCTGCGGAGATCAGGGAAGAGATGGCCTCTTTTCTCGCTTTGTCTTTGGCTTTCATTGCTGCTATCATATCACTTCTTAAAGTTTCTAATTCCATGGTGTTTGTTCCTCCTGTACTAAATTTTGTCCGGTTTCAAGTATAACACTTCTCTTTTTGCTTTTCCAGTCACTTTGTAGAATAGCTCCCTTATTTTCCCCACGGCAGACGGTGTTTCTTTACCTGGATTGCCTGATGCGGGCACATTTCCTGACAGCAGAAACAGCGGATGCACTTTTTATAATCGTAGACCGGCGGATTTCTGCGGCCGTTATCAAAGCGGACGGCTTTCCCTTCCACCGGGCAGCTCTCGACGCAGACGCCGCATTTTTTAACATTTTTCTTCTATGATATAGGGGCGGCTCTGGAAGACCCCGAGGATCTCGAGCAGATCGAGGGCTCCTTTTTTCGCGGGCTTTGCGGCGGTCGACATTGAAGTTTTGGGATTTCCGTACTTTCTTTTCAGTTCTTCCTCGGATATGGTGCCATCCGCTGTCACAATTTCGATGCGGTCGTCGTGCCACGTTCCAAGGCCGAGCGTTTCCCCGGTAGAGATTTGTCGGCACATACGACGGATCGAGGTTCACCAGATGGCAGAACACGGTATCCAGCGCGATCGGATCGGTGGACATAAGAAGAACTCCCATCGAAACCGGATCGCCGGAAGTCGGACCATTGCCTTCCATTGCTACGATTCCGTCGCAGATATAGAGGCGCGGGGCGACTTTCTGGTTCAGCTCGATCAGCATGTGTGCGAAGCTCTCATCGTTCGGATACTGCGTGTGGCCGAGTTTTTTGTAGACGCCGCTGATGCAGCCGTACTGGTTCTTGACAGCTCCGGTGATGCGTTCCAGCGCGTGGGTTTTCATTTTACTGACGCTGATGAGGGCGTCGCAGTCGAGTGCATCTTTCGCAATCATCAGAAATTTGCCATCGGCGGTTTCTACGCGCTCGCTCGTAAGGAAATCCTTCAGCGGAACGTTGTGTTTTTCCAGCACCTCTTTCAGCCCGGCTTCCTTTGCAATGCCCTCCGGGGTGCCAAGGCCGCAGGAATCGCCGCAGGAAATATTCTCATAGCCATTTTCCTGCAAAATCGTGATCAGGGCATCCATAACTTCCGGGTCGGTCACGACGGCGCGTTCTCGTTTTGCGGAGCGGACGAGGTTTGGTTTTAATAAGATATTCTCTTCTTTTCCGATCAGAGATTCCAGGCCGCCAATTGCTTCCAATCCCTTTTGCAGGCTTTCCTTTACGTGCGCCGGCTCATAGTCGGGACAGGCAACCACTGCCACTTTGCTTTTTTTCATATTCACCTCATGTTTTTCTATATTTCAAAAGAAGCTGCGATCCCCTTACCGGTTCTCACAGCTTCTTCGTATATTCACACAGAATATGTTTTTACTTATGCTACTTTGCTTTTTGCAAGCTCAGCCAGTGTTGCAAATCCTTCTGCATCGTTAACTGCCATGTCAGCCAGAACTTTACGGTTCAGCTCAACGCCTGCCAGTTTCAGACCATACATAAATTTGCTGTAGGACAGACCGTTCATTCTTGCTGCTGCGTTGATACGAGCGATCCACAGCTGACGGAACTGACGTTTTTTCTGTTTTCTTCCTGCGTAGGAGCTGGTCAGTGCGCGCATTACGGACTGTTTTGCTACTCTATACTGTTTGCTTCTGGCTCCTCTGTAACCTTTAGCCAGTTTTAATACTCTGTTATGTTTTTTCTTAGCGTTCATGCCGCCTTTAATTCTTGCCATTTCTTATTTTCCTCCTTGATCTGTTGGGCGTAACTCTACCTTGCAAAAATTACATGTAAGGTAAGATTTTCTTCATGTTCTTTACGTTTGTTGCACAACAGTAGTCTGTTTTCTCAGGTTTCTTTTTCTCTTCTGAGATTTCTTGGTTAAGATATGGCTCTTGTAAGCTTTATTTCTTACTAATTTTCCTGTTCCTGTTGTTTTAAAACGCTTTGCAGCTGCTCTGCTTGTTTTTACCTTTGGCATTTTAATTTCCTCCTTGATATTGATTCAAATGTATTTTAACGTTTAGCCGTCAAAAACATGGTCATGCTTCTGCCTTCCACCTTCGGCGCTTTGTCAACCGTTGCAATATCGGACAGACTCTCTGCAAATTCATCGAGGATGTATTTGCTGCTGTTCATATGTGCCATCTCACGGCCGCGGAAACGAAGTGTTACTTTTACTTTGTCTCCCTTTGTAATGAACTTGCGGGCTGCACCTACTTTGGTATTAAGATCATTGGTGTCAATGTTTGGAGAAAGGCGAACTTCCTTGATTTCAATTGTTTTCTGTTTTTTCTTTGCTTCTTTTTCCTTGCGGGCCAGTTCATATCTGTACTTTCCGTAGTCGATAATTTTGCAAACCGGCGGTTTCGCTGTCGGAGCAATTTTCACAAGATCCAGACCTGCTTCCTGTGCTTTCAGGTACGCATCTCTGGCAGACATAATTCCAAGCTGTTCTCCGTTCTGACCGATCAGACGAATTTCTCTGTCTCTGATCTGCTCATTAATCATTAATTCGCTAATTGTAGTGCACCTCCATCATTATAAAAGACTGTGTTCCCGCTTTTGCGGTGTAACGAAATCAAACTCGGCTCACCGGACCGGATTTGACTGATAACGCAAGAAAAGTGGATAGACAGACTATCCACTTAACATTGTACATAAATCTCTACACAAAGAGAACTTAAGATCAATATTGGACCGTAGTCGCGTGTTTGCGCTAGGGTGAGAGTGGATACTCTACTTTCTTTTTCTCAGACTATTGCAGTATAGCACTCTCCCATCCTGTTGTCAATACTGATTTTCGCATTTTTTCGTATTTATCTCCCGCAGCTACAGCGGAAGGAGCTGCACTCGGTTTCCTGGCAGCTGCATGCGCTGTCTCCGGCGATATGGATGTCTCCGGCTTCGCATTTACAGTTGTCGTTAAAGGTACAGTTCTGCGCCTTGCAGTCGACACCGATTTTCGTACAGCCGCAGCCGGTGGAGTTGGACATCGTGCCCTCACCGCGCTCCTTGAAGCTCTCGCAGCACGTTTCCATGGAGCTTTTGGCTCCGCTTCCGCCTACGCGGATATCTCCTTTGGAACAGAGCTCGTTCTGGTTGTAAACACAGGTCATAGCGGAACAACTTAATGCTGGCATAATAAATTACCTCCTGAAATTTAGTTTTCTGCGGTTTCGCCCGCATAGAAACCATTATTTCCAAGAGGTAATTTTTTATGCTTTATTTATTTGATAATACCAGTGTCCAAAGTTTGGAAATCCGACGCAAGCAAAGCTTGCACGAGGATTTTTAAATTTTGGACACGCCAAAACATGAGTAAGTAGCCATTTTTCGAAGAAAAATGAGCGGAGTACGAATGTTTTGAAGATTGCGGGAGTACAAAGTACGGAGCAATCTGGTATCATAGGTGTCAATTTTTTTGACACCTACCTTATTTATTTTCTTTTGTTTCAACAGTAACCGGGCGGTTAACGCGGCCTGCGATTTCTTCTTTGATATCTGCGATAAACTGCTCCAGGCTTCTCTGGCCTTCATCACCTGCAAAACGGCTTCTGACAGATACAAGACCTGCCTCTTCCTCTTTTGCTCCGGCGATCAACATGTATGGAATCTTCTGTCCCTGTGCCTCACGGATCTTATATCCGATCTTCTCGGAACGGGTATCCATCTCTGCGCGGATGCCTGCCTCGTGAAGGGCGTCCAGAACCTTCTTGCCGTAATCTGCGTATTTGTCGGAGATTGGCAGAACCTTTACCTGTACCGGTGCAAGCCAGGTTGGGAATGCACCTGCAAAATGCTCGATCAGGATACCGATGAAACGCTCAACAGAACCGTAAACAACACGGTGGATCATAATCGGACGATGTTTCTCGCCGTCTGCTCCTGTGTATTCCAGTTCGAATCTCTGCGGCAGCTGGAAGTCAAGCTGGATAGTACCGCACTGCCACGTTCTTCCGATGGAGTCTTCCAGATGGAAGTCGATCTTCGGGCCATAGAATGCGCCGTCGCCTTCGTTGACTACATAGTCAAGGCCAAGGTCATCGAGTGCGCCGCGGAGGCCTTCGGTTGCAACCTCCCAGTCCTCATCGCTTCCCATGCTGTCTTCCGGACGGGTGGACAGCTCTACGTGATATTTGAATCCGAACAATTTGTAAACCTGGTCAATCAGGTTTGCAACGCCTTTGATTTCATCTTTGATCTGCTCCGGTGTCATGAAAATATGGGCATCGTCCTGGTTGAAACAGCGTACACGCATCAGGCCGTGCAGCTGGCCGGATTTCTCATGACGATGTACCAGACCAACCTCTGCCAGACGCAGCGGCAGATCACGGTAGGAACGAGGCTCGGACTTGTAAACTAGAACGCCGCCTGGGCAATTCATAGGTTTGATTGCATAATCTTCCTCGTCGATGACGGTGGTATACATGTTTTCTTTGTAGTGATCCCAATGACCGGAGGTCTCCCACAGGCGACGGTTCAGGATGATCGGAGTGGAGATTTCTACGTATCCTGCTTTTCTGTGGATTTCACGCCAGTAATCCATCAGCGCATTTTTCAGATCCATTCCTTTTGGAAGGAAGAACGGGAATCCCGGGCCGTCCTCACTCATCATAAACAGGCCGAGCTCTTTTCCGAGTTTTCTGTGGTCACGCTTCTTTGCTTCCTCGATCATGTGGAGGTACTCTTCAAGCTCTGCTTTCTTTGTGAATGCAGTTCCGTAGATTCTCTGCAGCATCTTGTTTTTCTCGCTGCCTCTCCAGTATGCGCCTGCAAGGCTGGTCAGTTTGAAGGCTTTGACCGGCTTTGTGCTCATCAGATGAGGGCCTGCGCACAGGTCCGTAAATTCACCCTGGCGATAGAAGCTGATGACTGCGTCTTCCGGCAGATCTTCGATCAGTTCTACTTTATATGGCTCTTCTTTTTCTTTCATGAAGGCGATGGCTTCTGCTCTCGGCAGCTCGAAGCGCTCCAGTTTCAGATCCTCTTTTACAATTTTCTTCATTTCTGCTTCGATTTTTTCAAGGTCTTCGCTGGTGAGTGGAGTTTCTCTGTCTATATCGTAGTAGAATCCGTCTGCGATGGACGGTCCGATTGCAAGCTTGGTCTCCGGGTACAGTCTCTTGATTGCCTGTGCCATGATATGGGATGTGGTGTGACGGAATGCTGCTTTTCCGCCTTCATCGTTAAAGGTCAGAATGGAAAGATTGCAGTCCTTGTCGATGACGGTACGAAGATCTTCTACTTCACCGTTTACTTCACCTGCACAGGCCATTCTTGCAAGGCCTTCGCTGATGTCTGCTGCGATCTCAATGATGGATTTCGGTTCGGAGTACTCTTTGGTACTTCCATCTTTCAGTGTGATGATCATTTGCTTTTACCTCTTTCTTTGTATATTTTTTCTTAAGCGCATCTGTGGGATAACTGTTCCGAGCTACATCTCGATGTGGCTTCTCGCCATATGAAATTCAGGAAAAAAGCGCTCACTCATGCAAGCATGCTTCGCGATTTTTTCTTCCCTTTTGCATGGCTCTGAATTGTCACAAAAAAGTCCCTTTTGACACGCCTGTGCTGTCAAAAGGGACGATGTATTTTCATTCACCGCGGTTCCACCCATTTTGTTTTTCAAACCACTTCATTTGACGATAACGGAATCACCGGGCCGGATTGGGGCCGCTCAGAGCTGGTCTTCGATCACGTTCCTGCGAAAACCCTTGCACCACCAGATGGGGTTTCTCTCTGTCACATTCGCTGTGATTTACTCGTCTCTTCTACGCTTTGCTTTTTTTGCTTCGATTGCTTTTTCGGCTCTCGATATTTTTAGATTATACCACCCATTTAGTGGTTGTCAAGTCCTGCATTGGCTGAAACTTTATTTTTTCCGGCGTTTTTTGTACCTCCGTCTGCATGGCGAGTTTCTCTTTTGCCTTCTCCGGCATTTCCAGCAGCCCGAACGCGTAAAAAATCCCGTAGATATACGTAATTCCGCGGATATCCCCCAGATCCTTCGGGCGATCGACAACTGGTCTTGCACTTTCTTCCTGCAGTTCCAGCACCTTATGATACGCAGCCCGGACGGAACTCCAGACAAGGCTTTTACTTTTCTCCCGGCGGTCGATCCAGAGTTCTTTGGTGTAGGTGCCGCTTCTTCCATATTTCATATGGTAGGAATACGGCAGACCGGAATACGTATGGAATTCAAACTCCTGGAACGCGACAACGCAGTCCCACAGGGCTTCTTCTGTCCGTTCCTCATGAAGCCTCCAAAGAGCCTGTTCTCTTTTTTCCTGTAAATTTTCCTGTGATTCTTTGTTCTCTTCCATCTTTTTTGTCTTCTCCGTCGTATCCTTTATTCCACCAGAAATTGATCCAGCTCTGCCGCGACCACCGGATTGATTTTTACCTGAGGATGATCGATTTTTCTTCCCTGTGTGACGACCATCTCTACTTTGCGGAGAGCACGAAGATCCTCAAGCGGGTTTTCGACGGTCACGATAAGATCGGCGGATTTTGCCGGGCTCGATGGTTCCGGTTTCGGCTCCGATTCCGGCCATTTCGGCGGCGCGGGCGGTTGCGGTGTAAAGCGCGAAGGCGTTGGAGACGCCGACATATTTATGGATGTAAAGAGTTCCCGCCAGAAGTCGTACTGCGTGATCCACGGACAGCCGACATCGTTTCCGAGGACGACGGGGATGTCGTTGGCGATGGCTTTTTTCGCACAATCTATGATTCCTTCGAAAACAACGTTACCATTGAACTGCTCTATCTCAGTTGCGTTGGTGATGGAACGGTCGAACAGCGCATACGGCAGGGCCGGGGACAGTGTCGTACATAGAAATGCATTCTTTTCTTTGAACAGGCGAATCATATCGTCATCCATTTTTGCACCGTGCTCGATCGAATCCACACCGTTTTCCAGTGCCACGCGGACACCCTGCGGCGATTCGACATGGGCGGCGACTTGATAGCCGAGTGCATGCGCCCGGTTACAGACGGCTTTTACCATTTCCGGTGCCATTTTGAGTTCTCCCGGAACGCCTTTTTCTTTGGCATCCAGCACACCGCCGGTGATCATCAGCTTGATCAGGTTGACATTTTCGCATTTTGCCTCATCTACATGGGCGACTGCCGCATCGATACTCTCTGCTGCGATCGCTACCGAACCTGCCATGTGCCCGCCCGGTACAGAGATTCCCTCGTTTGCGGCAAGGATTCTCGGGCCGGTCTTTTTACCGGCTTTGATTTCATCGCGCAGCCGTGTATCGAAAGTGCCAAGACCACCGACCGTGCGGATCGTGGTAACGCCGCTTAGCAGTTCATCTTTTGCGAAGCCTGCTACCATGCGGTAGGCGATCGCGCGGGAAATTCTGTTGCTCATCAGGGTTTTGACGAGTTTTGCGTTGTCGCGCTGCTTCTTCTGCGGTTTTCCATTGCCTGCGAGATGGACATGCATGTTGATCAGTCCGGGCATGATGTATTTTCCCTGCAGATCTATCTCCGTATAGCCGGAAAGTCTGGTTTCTTCCGGGACAATCGCTGCGATTTTTTCTCCTTCCGTCAGAATGATCAGACCGGTCTGAACCTGCATATCTTTCGTTCCGTTTAGGATTTTTCCGTTTTTGTAGGCATATTTCATACTCAATTCCCTCTTTTCTGCCAAACGTATTATGTTTTATTTTAACACGTCAGAGAGGGATTTTGCGACAGAAAAATCGTTTTTCTCTGTTTTTTATTTTTCTTTTATTCTGCCCCGCATAACTGCCCTCACACCGCCGAACAGAACACCGGCAACAGCCCATAGGATCCAGGTTTTATCCCATTCTCTCGTCTGGAAGCTCCATACAAGATAGATGGCGGTGACAATACACCAGTAGGCGGTTGTAAAAACTTCTGTTTTCTTTTTGTATCGTTTTTCTTCCGGTGTATATTCGCCTTCCTGCAGCAGGATGACGTAGCTTCCATTTATGGTGCTGACCCGCACAATGAAAAAGACACCAACGGCGACCAGAAGCAGCAGGATGGATACGGTGGCTGTGATGATGTAGTCCGGCTGGCTGAATGCAATGGCAGCGAACATCGGGATAACTGCCAGAATACAGAGGGTAACACCGGCGGCGATTCCTCTGGTAAAGGTGCTTTCGTAGTCCTTTTTCCGTTCCTGAACAAGGCCGGTTACACCATAGGCAGTTTCTATTCTCTCCTTTTCCAGATATTCATACTGCTGTCCGTGAATACTGTAGGATACGAAAATCACAACAGCAGCGGCAACCAGCAACAACAAAACGGAGATGCCTGCTCCCGTTGCCATGTTTTCGCTGATGTTTTCTATATGGGAATCGGAAAGTCCGGCAAGGAAGATCAGCAGCGCCGGGCTGATGATACAGAGCGCAACAGCTCCGGCGAGTGTCGGCCCTGTTTTCCGTCTCCATTCCATGAACGCGTTTGCTTCTTCCATCGATACACTCCGCACGGATGACTCCTCTGCGGCGTATTCCAGTATTTCTGTTCCTGTCTCTGATTTTAATTCGTCTTTTAACAGATAGTCGGTGCTGACACCAAAGATTTCAGCAAGACGGAGCACTTTCTGCAAATCCGGCGTGGACTGTGCACTCTCCCATTTGGATACCGCCTGCCGCGAGACGGAAAGTTTCTCCGCCATCTCTTCCTGTGACCATCCATTTTTCTTTCTCGCTTCTGTGAGTTTTTTTCTGCCAAAATCATATTTGTTTTCTTCTGTTTTCCAGCTCTTTTTCAGTAATCTTTTTGCTGCAGCTCACAGCCATTCTATTCATTTCTGTTTTGGAAATGGATTGGCTGTTTCTGCTTCAAATCCTATCATTTTTTCCGGTTGCCTTCTACCAAATCGGGCTGGAAATGTGTCAACTGGCGGTTACAGATGCTTATTTTTCAAGGATTTCCCGCATCTGCTGCATAATTTTTTTAATTTCATAAACCGATACGCTGTTTACGACTTCAAAATTGATCTGCTTTTCTTTTCCGCTGTATTTCACTTCATACTCTCTGGCTTTTTTTTCGTCATGGTCTTTGTACCGTGCTTTGCCGATCAGATAAGCATCTGAATTGGCCGTCTCGGGGTAGCCCGGGCCTTTTTCCAGTTCAAACAGCTCTTTCTTTTCTTTTAGATTCTTTTCCAGTCTGCTCAATTTTTCCAGAAACACCTGACAGACTTCAGGATAATGTTCTCTGATGTATATCAGATTTTTGTGCAGACATGTTGCGCTTTTTTCCATCAGATGACGTTCTGTTTCGTTCGTCAGATAATCAAACTCTCCCAGCTGTACTTCATCCCCCTGAATGGACCGCGCAAGCTGTTCAAACCAGTACATCTGCCGCGGCATACTGTCCGGGAACATGAAATATGTTGAAAACTCATGATCAATCATCGGCGCCAGACGCAGAATCTTATCGTCTTCACGGCAGACAAATGCGATGTTTTCGTAATGGTAGTTCTGATCGCCTTTCAAAATCGAAACGAGAATCTGCAGTACCAGCTCCTCCGCCATCGCCGGGTGGGTCTGGAAATAGTCGGATTCGAGGATTTCGGTGTAGTCGTAGAACATCTGGCAGTAATTGACGTAGTCATCAATATGGACTTTGTCGTCAGGATATTTTCGAAAGAACTCCAGCAGATTCAGCAGATGTTCTCCTTCCCCGTAAATCATCGGTGAAACTGTTCCATAATCGTAATATTTCTCCACCTCCGCCTCATACCCTTCGCAAAACGCAAGCTGATACTGCGGCGCCGGCATAAAATACGCATCAATCACCCATGACCAGAAAACCTCAGCATAGGCGAACAGCGGCGTAGACAGCGGTTTAGATTTTGTAAGCGGTTTAAAAACAACATCTCCTTCAAAAACCGGAAAATGCTTCTCCCCTTTCACAACCCCCACTGCCTCCGCTTTCAGATTGCCGGAACGGGCAGAATACTTATATTTCTTTGGCAGATAGGATGGTTTCTGTTTCATCTTAATCCTCCTGCAATGCTGCCAGATATCCCAGGATTCGTTCTTTTTTTCTGTCTGACAGATTCCGAAAGCCTTCCAAAATGATTTTTTCTGTTTCATTTCCTGCGCTCATTTCCGGATTTCCCGCATTTCGCTCTGTCTCATTCTCCCCCAGAAGTTCATACGGCGTAACCTTCAGCACTTCGCAGATTTTCAGTATTTTATCCGCCGACGGATTCGTGCCCTTTCTTTTCCAGTCGCTGATGGTGCTCTGGGAAATTCCGGTTTCTTCGGAGAATTCTTTCTGGGTCATGCCGTTTCGAAGAATTAGCTCAAAAATTTTTTCACTGATCATTTTGTATCTCACCTTTTTCACTTAGATTTTGTTTTACTATACCATAAAATTTCCTGCCCGTCATTTCCTCCAATGCTGAAAAAACGCCTCTTCCTGCGCTGTGCGGATTCCGTATTTTCTTCTGGCGATGTAGAATTTTGATTTCCAGCTTGAGGTCTGCACCGGGATTGCGGTGATGTGATGGAGGCGGACGATGTCCATGTAGGGGAGGATAGATATTCCAAAACCATTTTCCACAAGGCCGGTGATGACTTCGATTTCTTCGGCCTCACACACGGGTTTTACCTGGATGCCCTGTTCGGCGAAGATCTGCTCTTGGAGGCTGCGGAAGCCGCTCGTCCTGGAAAACATGACCTGCGGATACTTGGCTGCTTCTTTTAGTGTGATGTTCTCTTTCCCCTCCAGCGGATGACCTTCCGGGACAGCGGCCGCGATGTAAGATTCCCGGAGGGGATAATATTCGAGTTCTTCGGATTTCAGCAATTCTGAGCAGAAGCCGATATCGTATTTTCCATCCAGCAGACCCTCCTCGATCTCTGGGGTCAGGCGGTTGTAGATGATAAACGGGAAGGTCGCGCCGAATTCCCGCAGCATATGTGGTATTGTTCCTGCCGCGAGCGGATATACGGTTCCGATCCGCACTGTCTTTTCTTCCGTCCGAAGGCCTGCCGCCCGCTCCTCCATTCGAAGATATGCGTCCAGAATCTCCTCGACATCCTGCATCAATTCTTTTCCGTAGCGGCTCAGGCTCACGTTTCGTCCTTCTTTCTGGAAGAGCGGAACACCGTACTCGTCCTCCAGTGTCTTGATCGCATGGCTGAGCCCCGGCTGGGAAATATTCAGCGCTTTTGCCGCTTTTCCGTAGTGCTGCAGTTTTGCCAGCTCTGCAAAATATTTTAAATACTCGATATTCATAGATAGCCTCTTTTCCTGTTCTGCATCTATCATACCACTTTTCATTTAATTTTAGAATCAATTCATTCAAAATAATCATTTGTTTTTATCGGTTTCTGTGTCTATAATAAGCATAGTTTCAAGACCTTAACGTAATTTCATTCTCAGGAAAGAAGGATTTTTACTCATGAATACCAGAAAATTTCATCTTCCAGGCGAAGCGGCGCTTCTGATCGTGCTTCTGATCAACCCTCTTGCCATTGATCTGATGTCAAAAAGCGTATTTGGAATTTCAACAATTTCCTCCGTGCCGCTCATCCTCAGCACAGCGTTTCCAGTTTTCAGTTTCGGAACGTGGAACTATATCTTTCAAACGCTGCTTGTCATCACCCTGATGGTCCTGAAGCGTTCGTTCTGTCCCGGCTATCTGTTTTCTTTTGTTGTCGGCATCGGATTCGGAAAAATGATCGATGTACACAATACCTGGGTTACCCTGCTGCCAAATGTTCTGTCGCTGAATGTGGTCTGCTTTTTCACCGGATTTCTTCTGATGTGCTTCGGCATCTGCCTCGCCAACAACTGCCTGCTGCCGATTGTCCCGACCGATATTTTTCCGCGGGATCTGTCGGAACTTCTGCATAAAAAGTATAACCAGATCAAGACAACCTTTGATCTCACCTGTCTGACAACGACCGTAATCCTGTCCCTTGTAATCCTTCACCATCTTTACGGAATCGGCATCGGAACTTTCTTCTGTGCTTTTATGACGGGACGAACCGTATCTCTGGTTCAAAAATTCATGGAAATTCATGTAGAATTTTACCAGTCTGACGAAAAAAGAAATAGGTAATGCCTGGGAAAAAGATGACGCCATGCATAAAAAAACTGCCCGAATTCCAGTTTTCTGTTGAAATTCGGGCAGTTTTTTATGCGTTCTGCTCCGCTTCTACTTCCCGTTTGATCTCATCCTCGCTGTCAGCCATGGCCTGCATTGTCATAGTCAGCAGTTTTCCAGCGGCCAGTCAAGCTGCTCGGCGCCCCGCTCAATGACTTTCCGCGAACATCCAGCCGCAAAGCCTTTGCTCTTATATTTCTTCTTGAGGGATTTGAGTTCCATGTCTTTTGTGCTCTTCGAAGGCCGCATCAGCGCAGCTGCCCAGATCAGTCCCGTCAGCTCATCTGCTGCAAACAGAACTTTTTCCATCTCATGCACCGGCTCCACATCCAGTGTGACGCCACACTCAATGGTAATGCCGCAGCCATGGGAAACGACACCATGAATGATATCTTCCGACACGCCGCCTTCCCGCAGAAGCTCCGGTGCTTTCAGGCAGTGCTCTGCCGGATACAGCTCAAAATCAATGTCATGCAGCAGTCCGACAATACCCCAGTGCTCCTCTTCTGCCCCATAGCCAAGCTCTCTTGCATACCATTTCATCACGGCCTCTACGGTAAGCGCATGCTGAATATGGAAGGGATCTTTGTTGTATTTTTTAATAACGTAAATGCCTCATCTCTTGTAATTTCACTCATGCTTAATTTTCTCCTTCCCTTTTCTCTTTCCAGAATCACCTGGATTGGATTTGAATTATAATTTCGTCCATTATAATCCTATATTCATAGCAATTCAATAGGTTTATCAAGACTTTTTTGTGCATCATATAAAAAGGCGCCGTTCCCTCACCTTTCAGAGAGAGGGCACAGCGCTTTTCTTATTTTTCAAATTCTACACTTTACAGAAGTTCCGGTTTCAGCCGCACATCGAAGCTGATTTCGGTTTCTTTCAGCTGATATTTTTCCAGCAGCATCGGTCCGCAGCTTGCCGATCCGATCCCGGCCTGGCGGTAGTCGATGCAGAAAACAGTGCTTCCGCACGGCCGAAGCTCATAGTTGTGGGCTTTCGCGGTCAGCTCCTCCTGCGTGTAAATAGATGCCTGGAATGAGAAGGTTTTCTCGCCCACTGCCGTCAATACCGCACGATCACTGGCAAGACTTGCATAATCGCAGTCGTAGTGGCTGCCGTTCTCCTGCGGGCGGATATAGTCTTCCTGCTGTTCTGCCGGTGTGCTGTGGAAAACGCCGTGATAGCTTGCCTGGTGCTTATCCACGTAGCTCTCCACCGGGCCGAGGCCGCAGTAGGTCAGTTTTGCAAACGATTCCGGCAGGAACAGGCGCAGGCCAAAACGCGGCAGAACCGGGAATACCGGGTCTTTCTTTGCTTCTACATGGACATCGGTCGTTCCGTCGCTGTAAATTGTCCATTTGATCACACCTGCAAGGATCCGCTGCAGAGCCGGAGACGAAATCGAATAGCTTGTCTCGATCTCCACGCAGCCGTTTTCTTCTTTTGCCGTTGTCTCATACGCCCGCGTCACGGTGCGGTCATACTGCGCACGCATCCAGGTATTCTTGATATTGCGGTCATTGTCTGTCGGCGCACGCCAGATGTTCAGCTCCATCGGGCGGTCGAGCAGATTCTGGTTGGCATAGCACATTTTCTCGAACAGGCCGGTGAACTTATTATAGGTATAGCTGAACTGTTCCGTCGATACCGTCAGATAATGATCGTCCTCTTTCCATCCAAACGAAGCCGTTCCCTCCGGGCGCTTCATCATCTCTTTTGCCTTCTGGTTCTGATTGTCTTTCGTTTTCACCGGAACTTCTTCAAATCCCAGTTCGAACTGCTCCGGCAGCACCTCAGTGGCCTGTTTCTGATACCAGGTAACCTTCAGCGCACATTTTCCCTGCTCCGGCACGGAAATGGCAAGCGGAATCGTCTTCTCACAGCCTGCCGCAAGCTCCAGCAGTGCTTCATCTGTAATCTTGCCGCTCTCCGTCACTTCGCCGTCCACAAGCACCTCATAGCCGAGCACAGCGTAATCTTTCAGATTCACAAAATTCATATAGTTTTTGATGGTCAGTGTACCCTTTTCGGCATCATATCCCGTCACGCGCACCGGACGATACACGTTTTTAAATTCCATCAGTCCCGTATGCGGTGTGCGGTCCGGATAAACAAGTCCGTCCATGCAGAAGTTGCCGTCGTGCGGATACTCGTTGTGGTCGCCGCCGTACGCGTACATCTTCTTTCCCTCGATCGTTTTTCCCATATCAATCGCGTGGTCGCACCACTCCCAGATAAAGCCGCCGCACATCTTCTCCTCGCTGTGGATCAGTTCAAAGTAGTCTTCAAGATCTCCCGGGCCGTTGCCCATCGCATGGCAGTATTCGCACATGATATACGGCTTATCCCCGTACTCCACCAGCTCTTTTTTGATCTCCTCGAGTGATGGATACATGCGGCTGTAGAGGTCGAGGTTGCTGTAATCGTATTTCTTCGGATCATCCACATACCGTGCCGACTCATAGTGCGTCAGACGCGTCGGATCAAATTCCTTCGTCCACTTTAAGGCCGCCTCGAAGGTACAGCCGTATGCGCACTCATTTCCCATCGACCAGATGACAACGCTCGGGCGGTTTTTATCGCGCTCCACGCAACGCTGTGTGCGGTCTACGGTTGCCTCGGTAAATACCGGATTGTTCGCAATTAGTTTATTCCAGTTCTTCGCATACTCTTCCCAGCTCGTGTAATCCGCATAAATTGCCTCTGTGCCGTGGCTCTCATTGTCCGCCTCATCGATGACATAAAAACCGAGACGGTCATAAAGCTGATAACAGTACGGCGCATTCGGGTAATGGCTGGTCCGGATCGCATTGATGTTGTGCTCTTTCATTACCTTCAGATCTTTTTTGATCTGTGCAAGGCTGATTGCAAATCCCGTCACCGGATCGCTGTCGTGGCGGTTTGTTCCGTGGAATTTGATCTTCACGCCGTTCAGGTACAGCACACCGTCCTTCGCGTGGATCTCACGGATGCCGACATGATCAGTGATCACCTCACCCGCCGTCTCCAGCACCAGCGTATACAGATACGGCTCCTCGGCATTCCACAGATGTGCATCTTTTACATGCATCTGAACCGTATCGCCGCCAAACGCTGCCTCTGCCACAAGATGATTTTCTGCATCAAACAGCTTTGCCGTTCCTTCCTGCGGTTCCCCGTCATTCCAGGTAATCGCAATCGAAACTTCTCCATTCTGGTACGATGCGTCCGGCGCTGCCTTTACAAAGTAATCGCGGATGCCTTTTTCTGGTCTTGCAAGCAGATAAACATCGCGGAAAATGCCGCTCATGCGGAATTTGTCCTGATCCTCGAGATAGCTTCCATCGCACCATTTCAGCACCAGTACGGCGATGATGTTGGTGCCATCTTTTAAGAAGTCTGTTACATCAAATTCACTCGTAGAATGAGACACCTGGCTGTAGCCGACGAAGCTGCCGTTCATCCACACGTAGAAACAGGAATCCACGCCCTCAAAATTCAGGAATGCCCTCGGTGCTTCCTCCTGTTTTTTCCACTCGAACGTTCTCACGTACGCACCGCACGGGTTCTCATACGGCACATACGGCGGATCCACCGGGAACGGGTAGCGGACGTTCGTATACTGATGGTGGTCATGGCCATAATTCTGCCAGACGGACGGCACCGGAATCGTCTCGAATGCAGAAGTGTCGTATCCTTCTGCGAAAAACTCCTCTTTTACATCGTAAACACTGGTAAAATAGCGGAATTTCCAGTCGCCGGAAAGCGGGAAAAAGCGGTCCGACGCCTCCCGGTTCTCCACCAGATCCTCCATGCGGCGGGATGCCGGAATGTAGTAGGCACGGTTCGGCATGGTATTCACATGCAGGTGATCGAAATCTTCGAAATATTTTGGAACAATCATCTCTTTTTAAGTCCTCCTTATTCTGTCTTTTGTTTCCAATATCGGCACCGAAACACACGCGGTCCCGGTGCCGATCAGGTTTTCTGTTATTCTTTTACTTTTTCCATGCAGGAAGAACGCCTTCGTAATTCATGCCATAACCGTAGTCATAGTTATGTCCTTCGCTGTCAATATAGGTTTCCATATCCAACGCACGGTCCTCGCTCTGCTCCTCAACCGCATCCATATCCTTCGGCATCTGGATCGGCAGACGGCCGGTCGGGTTGTAACCGCCGAAGACAACGTCGAGCACAGCGGCTCTCGAAACACCGAACTCTGCGACGATCGCATCGGCTTCGGCTTCAAATTCATGCATCACCATCGGGTTGTTGACGGTTGCGCAGACGATCACCGGCTTGTCGCCCATCGCGCGGCGGCATTCGAGAATATTGTCGAGATCAGCCTCGTTGTAGGCAGTGTTTGTCTTTCCAAGATAGCTGCGATTCGTGAAATTCTCGCGGAAATCACCGCCGGCAATGCTCACCTCACGCGCTTTTTTCGCCGTATACGGGCGGTACTGCAGTGTAATCGGCAGATATCCGTTGCCGCCGTTCGCAAGATCTTCGGTGGAATACGGGTTGCATGCCGGGCTTTCGATAAATACCAGCGCCACATCGGCCTCCTCCGGTGATGCCACGCGTGTACCGTACTTGGACGGCAGTCCATCCGGCAGCGGATCTTCGGTTTTTGCCGGCAGATTGATGCGGAAGAACGCTTTGGACGGTCCGATCTTTCTCTCCGGAATATAAACCTTCAAACCTTTCTTCAGCGGCAGCACACCCTTCTGTCCTTCCGGTGCACGTTTCGCACTGTTTTTCAGCAGGACGATGGATTTCTGCTGTGCCTCATAGCCATGGCGGCAGAACTCTTCGCATCCTACAATCTTTGCGGATTCTTCCGGATCAAGATACGGGTCCTCAAACAAGCCGCAGTGGAAAATGTTGATCAGAAGACGTTTGGCGGACAGCTCCATGCGCTCACGCATCGCTTTCTCGCCGTATTTCTCACAGCCGATCTTATATGCCTCGACAATCGGACCGGACTCGCTGTTTCCGCCGAACTGGTCAACGCCGTTTGTGATCGCCAGCAGACACCGTTCTGCCTCGGTCATATCCTGCACGCCGTAGCAGCGGCTTCCAAATCCCTCAATCGTCTTCTCCGGATCCTGGGTAATGCCCCAGTCGGTGCAGACAATGCCTTTAAATTCATATTTTCCGCGCAGCAGATCCTTGATCAGGTACTCGCTGTAGGAGTTTCCGACGTTCTTGCCGTTTTTCTTGTCCACGCCGTAGGATACGGTGTAGTACGGCATAACCGCGGATGCGCAGTCGGTCGGTCCGTCCAGGTGGAAGGCTGCCTCGGTAAACGGTTTTAAATGCTCCTCAAAATTTCCGGTCGGATAAACGGCAAACTGTCCGAATGCATAGTGTGCATCGCGTCCGGCCTCTCCGGTGCCGCCGCCCGGCCAGTGTTTGACCATCGTGTTGACGCTGTCTTTTCCCCAGCCGTCTGCTTCCCCTTCCGTTGTCTGCATACCGTCACAGTACGCTTTGGTAAGCTTTTTGGACATCTCCACTTCTTCGCCTAACGTATCGACAAAGCGCATCCATCTCGGCTCGGTGCAGAGGTCGATCTGCGGTCCGAGTGCCGTTGTGATGCCGAGTGCCCGGTATTCACGGGAGGCATCCTTTGCAAACTGTCCGGCTACTTCCGGGTCAAAGCATGCTGCAAAGCCGACACCCTCCGGCCATTTGCTGATCTCGCTTCCGCCGCTCTTGAACTCTGCGCCGGAATCCTTTGCTCCGTTCCGCGGATCAGAGGAGAGGTTGATCGGAATACCATACGGCAGTGTCTCTGCCCGTTTCTGCAGCTCATTGCTCCACTTTGCGGAGATTTCCGGGCTTTCTACATTCGTCAGCAGAATATGACGGATGTGTTCGTCCTCCAGAAATTCCTTCTGCTGGTCAGAAATGGCATACGGCTCTTTGCCGGATTCGAGATACGTTTTTCCGTCAAACGTTCCCTGGAATGGTCCGCCCGGCATCGGCGGTACCGCCTGGTGCGGCGAGTACAGCATAAGGCCTGCAATCTCTTCAATCGAAAGACGACCCGCAAGGTCTGCCGCTCTCTCCTCATCGGAAAGACGCCAGTCCTCGTACGGCAGCAGTTCGCCGGTTTTTGCAAGATCTTTAAAGTAATATCCATCTTTTTCCAATACCTTTACACCGGACTCCTCCGCCCAGGCAATCGTTTTTCCGTCTGCCTGTGTGATGCGGTGGATTCCGTTTTTCGTTGTTTTCTCCATAAGTTTTCTCCTTTTTCCTGCTGCATTTATTTCAGTGTAAATACCGCACTGTTTTCCGTCGTGCTGCTGTCACCGACAAATACGGTAAACGTTCCAGGCTCGCTTCCAAAGGTTCCGTCGAGACGGTAGTAGCGCAGATCTTCTTCGGTAATATAGAAGGTCACTTCCTGCTCTTTGCCCGGAGCAAGCTCTACTCTTCGGAAGCCTTTCAGCTCTCGCACCGGACGAACCACATCGGAATAATCATCACGGATGTACAGCTGTACAACATCACAGCCAGCCGTATCACCTGTATTTTTCACGGTCACATGCGCTGCAATTCTGCCGTTTTTATCCATCTCGTTCTGATCCAGTGTTACCGCGGAAATATCAAACGTGGTATAGGAAAGTCCGTAACCAAACGGATACAGCGGTGCGTTCGGAATATCGAGATATTTGGAGCGGAACCGCTCTTTCATGCCCGGCAGATTCGGTCTTCCGGTGGAATACTCGTTGTAGCTGACCGGCGCCTGGCCCACGCAGTACGGGAAGCTCATCGGCAGATGGCCGGATGGATTTTTCTTTCCGGTCAGAACATCCACAACGGCACTTCCGCCCTCTGTTCCCGGGAACCATACCTCGAGAACGGCTTTTGCTTTTGCACTGATCTCACGCAGATCAAGCGGACGGCCATTGAACAGAACAACACAACATTCGGGTTACGGCCATCACTTTTCGGAACAGCTCCATCTGGATCTCCGGCACATCGATCATGGCACGGCTGGTCGCCTCGCCGCTCTGCAGATAATGCTCACCCATCGGCATTACCACGAGATCGGCCTCTTTTGCTGCCTGTAGTGCGCTCTGCTCCATGGCAGCAAGCTCTTCCTCACTGTATTTTTTCGGTGTCGTCTCGGTAAATCCGATCAGCTCCACATTGTTTCCGATAACCGGGCATCCTTCTGCATACGTGGTGCGTGATGCGTCGAATACTTTCTCGGCTGCTTCCTGAATCGTCACGCAGTCCTTGCTGTCGCCGGTGAAGGACCAGCTGCTCTTGATTTCATGATTGTTGGTATACGGGCCGACAAATGCGATCTTTTTCGCAGTGTCGAGCGGCAGTACACCGTCATTTTTCAGCAGGACGAAGGATTCCTCCGCTGCTTTTTTCGCCAGTGTACGATGCTCCGGGCAGAGGCTGTATGCTTTCTCTTTCTCGGCATCCGCATCTTTATATGGATTTTCAAACAGTCCCAGTTTGTTTTTCAGCTCCAGAATCCGCAGGCAGCACTCGTCAATCAGATGCTCGTCCACTTCACCTTCTTCTACGAGACGGCAGAGGTTTGCGGCGTAAACGGATGTCATCATATCAATATCCACGCCTGCCTCCAGCGCTTTTTTCGCTGCATCGGCGGCATCTTTCGAGCTTCTGTGGGCAACGGTTTCCAGAATGGCTGCAAAGTCAGAAATCAGCACGCCGTCAAATCCCATCTCGCCGCGCAGGATATCGCGCATCAGCCATTTGTTGGTGCTCGCCGGAACGCCGTTGATCGTGTTAAATGATGTCATCACCATCGCTGCGCCCGCATCAATGCCTGCTTTGTATGCCGGAAGATAGAATTCACGGAAGGTATGCTCTGAGAGCTCTACGGTGTTGTAATCTCTTCCTGCGACTGCTCCGCCGTAGCCTGCAAAGTGTTTGATGCAGGAGGCAACTTTTCCCGGTGTTTTTAAATCATCGCCCTGGAAGCCTTTTACGATCGCCTCGGAAAAGCGGCTGTTCAGGTATGGATCTTCGCCTGTGGATTCCACGACACGGCCCCATCTTGCATCGCGCACAAGATCCACCATCGGGGAAAAGGTAACGTGAAGTCCGGCTGCGGATGCTTCTTTTGCAGCTGCGGATGCGCATTCGCCGGAGAGCTCCGGATCAAAAGTGGCTCCCTGCGCCAGCGGCGCCGGGAAAATCGTCTTCATGCCGTGAATTACATCCATCATAAACAGCATCGGGATGTGATGCGGCTGTTTTGCCATATAGTCGTCCTGCAGTTTTTTTCATCGTATCGGCGCCTGCTGCTCCCAGAATGGAGCCTGCCATCTCCAGATCCTCTTTTCCGATTCCCATATCGTTTGCCGGACCGGTCAGGACGCTGTTTTCATCTCCCAGATAAAATGCTCCGCTTAACTGAAGCATCTGGTCCACTTTCTCTTTCAGCGACATATCCGCCAGCAGCTTTTCCAAATCTGTCTTGTTTCATTGAAAAACCTCCTGTTTTTATTTTCAGAATTTTTGGTTTTCTATCCCATTTGTTTCTATTTTACGGCATAACTCTGCATAAAACAATCTACTTTTTTTTGACTCTTTTCTCTACGATTTTAACAAAAGAAGCGCGCCTGCCATCGCTTTCCACATTCTGGCAGACACGCTCCGTTTTTTATAATTTGATTCCTTTTAATGCCGCGGCAAATGCATTGTTTACCGGCTCTTCGGCCTCTTTTTTCTGTTTTTTCAGGTAGGCTGCCACATCCCGCTTCGTCACGCCGCCGCCCTCTTTTTTGCGGCGCTCCTGGAATTTTGTCATGCGCTCCTTGTGCCCGCAGGAGCAGACAAACATCGCATCCTCGCCTTTTCCGATCATCTCCATGCGCTTATGACAGACCGGACATCTCGCATTCGTCGTACGGGAAACCGTTTCACGGTAGCCGCACTCTCTGTCCTGGCAAACGAGCATCTTTGCATTCTTTCCATTGACTGCCAGCAGCCGTTTTCCGCAGTTCGGGCACTTCTTGTTTGTCAGGTTATCGTGGCGGAATGTTCCCTCTTCCGTTTTGATCTCCTCAATCAGTTCCACCGTGTAGCTCCGGATCTCTTTCATAAAGGCATCGCGCCGCTTCTTTCCCTTTGCGATTTCGTTTAACTGCATCTCCCAGCTTGCCGTCAGCTCCGGCTTTTTGAGATCCGCCGGCACCAGCTTCAGAAGCTGGCGTGCTTTCGAGGTCAGATAGATCTCATTCCCCTTTTTCTCCAGCAGAAAGCTGCGGAACAGCTTCTCGATGATATCTGCGCGGGTCGCAACCGTTCCAAGGCCGCCCGCCTCGCCGATCGTTTTCACAAGACTGCTGTCGCGATTTTCCATGTAACGGACCGGATTCTCCATCGCGGAAAGCAGCGTTCCTTCCGTAAAGCGTGCCGGAGGTTTTGTCTTTCCTTCGCGGAGACTAATCTTCGGCTGCCCGATCTTCATGCCTGCCTCCAGAAGCGGCAGATTCTGCTCCCGCACCTCTTCTTTCGCCTCATCCTCTTCGTCGTACCGGTTATCCTCGTACGCCTCCTGCCAGCCTTTCTCGACCATGCGCTTTCCGCGCGCAGTAAAGCATTCCTTTTCGATGGAAGCCTGGATCACCGTCTCTTCATATACACACGGCGGCAGCAGTACCGCAAGAAAACGGCGCACAACAAGATCATAAATGCGGCGCTCCTCGTTCGAGAGTGCGGATAACTGCACGTACTGCTCTGTCGGGATAATGGCATGGTGATCGGAAACCTTCGCATCATTGACAAAGGAGAGCTTTCCGTTCAGCGGACTGCGCTTCGCCTGCTGGGCCAGTGCTTTGTACGGGCCGATGCTGACCGCATCCAGCCGCTCTTTTAACGTCGGCACAATATCTTTCGTCAGATACCGTGAATCTGTCCGCGGATACGTAAGGACTTTATGGGTCTCATAGAGGCTCTGCATCAGATTCAGCGTCTGTTTTGCCGAATAGCCGAACCGTGCGCTCGCATCGCGCTGCAGCTCCGTCAGATCGTAGAGCAATGGCGCTTCTTTCTGCTTTTTCTTCTTTTCTACGTTCTGTAAGACAAGCGGATACCGTTTTGCCTTCTCTGCGATCTGCTTTGCCTTTTCCGGATCGGAGATTCTTGTGCCGCCCGATTTTTCATCTTTCCAGGTGTAGACCACACCGCCCGCCGCGGCCGTCACCGTGTAATACGGTTTCGGGACAAATTCACGGATTTCCTGCTCGCGCTGTGCGATCATGGCAAGTGTCGGCGTCTGCACACGGCCGCAGGAAAGCTGTGCATTGTATTTACAGGTCAGCGCCCGCGTCGCATTGATGCCGACGAGCCAGTCCGCCTCGGCACGGGAAACGGCAGCGCGGTAGAGATTGTCGTACTCTTTCGCATCCTTCAGATTGGCAAAACCCTCACGGATCGCCCTGTCCGTCACAGAGGAAATCCAGAGACGCTTACACGGCTTCTGGTTATGTGCTTTGTCGAGAATCCACCGCGCCACCAGCTCACCCTCGCGTCCGGCATCGGTTGCAATGACAATCTCATTCACGTCCTTCCGCGCAAGCTGTGTCGTCACTGCATGGTACTGTTTTCCCGTCTGCGGAATGACCTTGATCTGCAGTTTTTCCGGCATCATCGGCAGAACTGCCATATTCCATTCCTTATACTTTTTGTCATAGTCTTCCGGATCTTTTAACGTCACCAGATGGCCGAGCGCCCAGGTAACGATATACTTGTTTCCCTCCAGCGCTCCGTTTTCTTTTTTGCTGCACCCCAGTACGCGCGCAATGTCGCGTGCCACGGATGGTTTTTCTGCAATTACCAGAGTTTTCATAAAATGTCTGCTCCTTTTATAGCTCTTTATACTGTTTTACAATTTCCTCCCGGTCTTTTCCGAGAATGAAGTAATAATCAATCTGTCCGTCCCCTGCGGTGTGAAGATACGTTCCAAACGTCCGTACATTGCACAGCAGTGCCGTCCGGGACGCGGCGGCCGCAATGCCGTAGCCGCGGTTCGAAACAAACAGCGGCATCCGCGCCTGCTTTCCGCCAAAAGAGACGTAGCGCGCCTTCGCGGTCAGATCCAGCCACTCGGTCGAAAGAATGCCTTTTGCTTTCAGCTTTTCGGAACCGCTCCAGTCGAAGAACGTCCATGTCATGCCGCCGTCGATCATGCGCGGCTCGTCACGCTTCTCGGAAAGGATTGGTTTGTTGTCCGGCGTCAGGAACTGCACCGCGCCGTCCTTTTTTTCTACCATGACGCGCAGCTTTTCCGTCTCGACCAGAACCGCCGTCTTCGATTCTTTCGCACTCCACGGAAACGCGGTGTCTGCCTTCGGCTTCCAGTACGTGTCCTGCACTTTTGCGGTCACACCTTTTACGAAACTGATGCGGATCACCTCCGGCGTGATCGGGGTGATACGTAAAATGCCGTACATGCTGGCAATCTCAACCGCCGATTTTCCTTTCTTCGCCCATTTCACCGCACACTTGATCTTCGAATGGCCCTTGATGCGCAGCAGCTCGTTTTCCGGGATTGCACCGAAAGCGTAAAGTGAGGTATTCAGGCGCTCCGTCTTCTCGGCTTCTCCTGGTACCATACCTGCTCCGCCCGGTCTTTTTGCACTCTGCACTCCGGCCATGCCCGTTCCATATTGCATTCCTGCACTCCGTCTGCTTCCCGGCGCTTTGCCGCCTGCCTTTCCATGATAAGCCGCACCAGCAAAAATAGATGACACCCCTTCCGGTGCACGCTGCTGCATTGTCTTTGCGGCAATTTCTTCTCCCGTTTCTGCCGCAGCCCTCCGCGTTGCCGTACTGCCTTTTGCCATCACCGCTGTTCCGGTCGTGCTTGTATTTCCAAGCGCCATTCCCGGCCTCTGCTCCGGCTTGATCACAATCCGTTTCGGTCCATGGCTGTTCCGCTCGTCCATCTCCTGAATGCCGATCGCGCGGTTCTCCTCACGCGCCTTCTTCTGCGTCAGCGAAAACCTTCTCATACTCTTTCGCCTTCGTCAGCGTCTCCATGGCAAATTCCTGATTGTGACGGCCCTTCGGCGCTTCTTTGGCAAGGATTCCCGTCAGTTCTCCTGTATACAGCACCGCCAGCTCATGCAGTGCCCGCGTCGCCGCCACGTAAAGCAGCTTCACCTGCCCGTCATTTTCAGGATATTTTTCTTCCGTCGGATCAAGAAGCAGCACCGCATCGAACTCAAGACCTTTCGTATATGCCACCGGGAGCACCATCACGCCCTCGCCGAACTCTGCCGTCTCGAGATCCTCCTCCACAACCGGCACGTATTGTTTCAGCTTCCGCGCCGTATCCGCCGCTTCTGCCTCATCCCGGCATACAACGGCAATCGTCTCATATCCCTGCGCCTGCCATGTCTTGATTGTCTGAACACCCGCGGCGAGCAGCGCCGCTTCATCGTCAAATGCTTCTTTCCGCACCGCCGTTCCGTGCCGCAGCACCGGCTCCACCGGATAAATCGCAAAATCCCCGTGCCGAAGGATTTCATTTGCAAAATCGGAGATCTCCACCGTGTTCCGGTAACTCTTCCGCAGAACGCCGAACGCATCGTACGTGCCGGTCAGAATCAGCTTTTTCAGCTCCTCCCAGTCGTTCAGGCCGTAGGAAAAATGAATGTTCTGTGAGGTATCGCCCATAATGGTATACGTACAGTCGCGCAGGCAGTAGTGAAGCACCTGGTACGCCATCATGCCGAAATCCTGTGCCTCATCGATGACTACATGGCTCGCCTCACGCACCGGATCGTTCTCCTTTATCCGCTTGTAGAGGTACGCCAGCGCCGCCAGATCGTAGACATCAAACGAGTTTTCCGGCATTTCCACTGCTTTTCCTTTTCCGCCTGCTGTTCCAGAAACTGCGAATAGAGATCAAAAATGGATCCCTTCCATTTTCCATCCCCGAAATATTTCTCATATTTCCGCTTCAGCGCCTTTTTTTCGCGCGCCGGAAACGTCACTTCTTTTCCCGAAACCTCGTTCTCAAATTTTGCCAGCAGGATCTCGTTCAGCATGCACATCTTTCCTTCCATGGAAAGTGTGGACTGCTCCCTGCAATAGTTATCAATATACTCGGCGTCCAGAAGCAATGTTCCCGTTTTTTCCAGCCGCACCGGCTCCCGCGGAATCTGCTCTGCCTCGTACGTACGGCAGAAATTTTCCAGATCGAAAAACCAGCCGCTTCCGCCCTTTATGCTGTTTTTCTCATCCGCGCGGTCGATGGTGTGTACCATGTACTTTTCTTCGTCCCAGTCCTCATACAGAAGCCGGATGAAAAGCTGCTCCATCGTCATCTGACGGATGCCGTACACATCGAGTTCCGGCAGAACGCTGGTAATGTAGTTCAGCAGAATGCGGTTGCTTCCAATGATATAGAAATCCTCCGGCCGGAAGTCCTCCTCGTAATTATAGAGGATGTACGAAATCCTGTGCATCGCCACCGTCGTCTTTCCGGAGCCAGCCACGCCCTGCACGATCAGATTCGTCTTCGGGGATCTGCGGATAATGAGGTTCTGCTCCTGCTGGATCGTCGCAATGATCTCACCGAGCACCGCTTTTTTGTTCTTCGCCAGATACTTTGTCAGCAGCTCATCGTTCGCTACCACATCGGAATCAAAAAAGTCTTTCAGATGGTCATTTTCAATCTCATACGTCCGCTTTCTTTTCAGATCAATCGAAAAAGTACCCTCTGAACTCACCGTATAGCTGCACGGCCCGGTGCTGTTCTCATAATAGACGGAGGAAATCGGCGCCCGCCAGTCCAGCACAACCGGCTCCGCCTTCTCATCGGAAATGCCGACGCGCCCGATGTAATAGGACTCTAAAAACGAAAGCCGCGGATCCTGAAAATCAATCCGCCCGAAATACGGCTTCTTTCTCGCTTTTTCCAGCCGCGCCATGCCGTGCTGGTACGCATTCAGCTTCGCCGTCGCGTTGTTCCAGAGCGCCAGGCCTTCCGCCTCTTTTGCGTCGTACGTCTCCATCAGATCCGCCAGGTCCTCATTCGCCAGCCGGATATCCGCCTTCGCCTGTTCCAGATTCTGCTCGGCAATCCCGATCACCTTCGCAAGCTGTGCTTCCTCCTCTTCCCTCGTAAGTCCGGGAATCTCTGATTTTCTGATGCTTCTTTCCAGTTTCTCTTCTTCCACTTTGTACCTCCTTTTTTACGAAAAACTTCTTCTACATCAGCCCGTTCTTTTGATTCTCTTATTTCCATCCCAATAGACTTTATTTTACCATGCACACGTCTCCCCGGCAAGATACTTCACCCGCTTTTTCGTGCATCAAAAAAGACACCATGCATCTTACACACAGTGCCTTTCCGACTTTTTTTCTTACTGAAGGTAATCCTTAAATTTCTTTTTAAATGCTTCGATATCGTTCGTATGGGCTTCCACAACCGCATCCGGGTTTCCGGCGATCATCAGGACACTCATCAGGGATTTCGCATCAAAGACGCATCGTCCTATTTTTACGTCAACGTCGTAATCCAGGCGTTTCACCATATTTACAAATTCTTCTACACTCTCTACTTCATCAAACTTTAACGGTAACGAAATCATATTTTCTGCATCCTTTCTGCTTTTTAGTCTTCTTTTCATGATTTTGAATTCTTTCTTTTATTTCCTTCAAAATCGGTCAAAAACTTACACGATATCCCTTTTTTGCTGTTTTTTCTGAAAGTAGTAATGAAATCGCCTTCATTTTCGACTGACACTAAAATAGCATACATCTGTCTCACTGCAAATATCCGTTTTAGACAAAAATTCGACGTAGTTTTACAGCAATTTGCTCATATGTTCCGTCTGATTCGTTAAGTTGTTTCTTTTCCGGCACTTTTTTTCGTCTGATCTGACGGGCCGGAAGGCCTTACTTGAGAATCACTCTCATGAAAAGTTATTCGCTGAAAATAATATTTCGGATCTTCCGGGACAGGGTGTACGTTCCGGCATCTTTTTTCTGGGTCATCATCAGAAATGTCATATTCTGCTCCGGCACGACTTCCATGTAGCATCCAAGCCAGCCGTCCCAGCCGAACTCACCCTTGCTTCCCAGCGTTACCGCACGCGTCGGATCTACCAGAACACGCATCAGATTTCCGTAGGAAAATCCTTCCAGACCGATCCAGTTATCAAAGCCTGCCTGCTGTACCGCGCTTAATGTGTGGCCTCCCAGAAATTTTACCGTCGCCGGACGGAGAATCTGTACACCGTTGTAGGTGCCGCCGTTCAGCAGCATCTGCGTAAATTTCGCATAATCGTCGATGGTAGATGCAAGGCCTGCTCCGCCTGCCTCATATGCCGGGCGGTACGCCATATCGTTCTGAATGCCAAGGTTATTGTCCAGATAACGGACGGACGGCTGTCCCTCCCTGCAGTCATACACCTTCGCCAGACGATCCTGCTTTTCTGCCGGAACCCAGAAATCGGTATCGTTCATGCCGAGCGGCTCGAAAATTTCTTTTTTCAGAAAATCCCCAAAGCGCATGCCGCTTGCCACCTCAATCACCGCACCTACGACATCCGCCGACGTTCCATAACTCCAGGACTGGCCCGGCTGATACAGAAGCGGGACTTTTCCAAGACGGTTTGCAAATTCTACTGTACTGATCGTTCCGCCGTTTTCTTCCTTAAGTCCGTGGATCACCTCCTGAAAAAGTGCATCGGTCTGCCGTCCCGTCTCATCCGTTCCGCCGTACGTCAGCCCGGATGTCATATTCATAATATCCTCCAGAAGGATCTCCCGCTCCGCTTTTTCTATCTTCCCATCCGCTGTACATACAACCGGGTTCCGGAAGCCCGGCAGATACTTGCTGACCGGATCCGCCAGATCGACGATTCCGCGCTCTACCAGAATCATCATGGCCGTCGCGGTAATCGGCTTGCTCATGGAGTAGAGGCGGAAAATATTATCGCGGGAAACCGGCTTTTTTGCTTCGATATCCGCATATCCGCTCTCCAGATAAACCTGCTCCTCTCCGTCTTTGATCACCATCAGAAGACAGCCCGGTGTCTCTCCTTTTGCAACGGACGCATCCATCACCTGCTGCAGTCTTTTCTTTATCACCTGTTCCATGGTATGTCCTAACCTCCATCTAAATTTCATTGTTTTTCCTATTTTACCTCTCTTTTTGCCCCCTGTCATCTTTTATCTTGCTTTTCTTCTTCTATCCTCATTGTCTTTTTTT
>ENA-OQET01000067-OQET01000067.1-human-gut-metagenome-genome-assembly--contig:-NODE-67-length-54868-cov-4.352697_pt1 | contig 54868 bp, 52 predicted proteins | sample MGYA00242800_ERZ504645 | MGnify/ENA primary metagenome ERZ504645 (study PRJEB26092, sample SAMD00036308) | human gut metagenome | host: Homo sapiens | study: EMG produced TPA metagenomics assembly of... | reverse complement strand
TCCTTTTTTCCTTGAGTAAGTGGGAGCTTTGATGTATTCTACTCCACACAGTTCTACCTTATTCACAACCATTTTGTAAGAAACCTCCTAAGTTTTTTTCTACTTAGAATCATTCTCACTCTTTGAATAAGATATTCCATGAAGTGCTGAATTTTATAAAGTTTTAGTCCTTGACAATCAAATATCCCATTTATCCGACAAATTATTAATCTGCGACTCGAATTTTGCTTTGTCTTTATTCGCGAGACCTTCGTTCTTGTAAATAATATCAAGTAAACGCCTTCCTGCTGCAACAAGACGTTCAAACGCCGCATCCGCTTTACGCTGTGCCGGTTTTTTCGCCTTCACCGGAATCTTTACACCTTCACTTAAGATCTCATTTGTCAGGAGGTCTGCTTCACTGCACGGAAACGGTGCATAAGCCTGATATCCAAATTTTTCTTCCACCGTCTTTGCAAACTCTTCTGTTACGGTATCTTCACCATGCACAACAAAGACGCGTTGTGGCGCCTCTTTAAACGCTCCCAGCCATTTTAAGAGCCCATTCATATCCGCATGACCACTAATTCCATGAAGGCTCTCAATTCTTGCCTTAACTTCAATCGGCTCACCGAACAGCTTCACATTCTTTTCGCCCTCGATCAGTCTGCGTCCTAAAGTGCCCATTGCCTGATACCCAACAAAAAGAATCGTACACTCTTCTCTCCACAAATTATGCTTCAGATGGTGACGGATACGACCAGCATCGCACATTCCAGAAGCTGAGATGATCACCTTTGGTTTCTCGATAAAATTGATCATCTTAGAATCATCACTTGTTGTTGCAGTCTTAAGTCCATCAAATATAAGTGGATTAATCCCTGCATTAACAAGTGCAAGTGCATCCTCATCAAAACACTCTCTCATATTTTTTGTAAATATCTTCGTTGCCTCAATTGCAAGCGGACTGTCCAGATATACTTCGAAATTCTGATATTCTTTTAATAATTCCTTTTCTTTGATCTCACGTATAAAATAGAGGAGTTCCTGAGTTCTGCCCACAGCAAAGGAAGGAATAACAACATTTCCCCCTTTATCAAATGTCTCTTTCAGGATTCTTGTAAAATCTCCCAGATAATCCGGTTTTTCCTGCGTATGCAGCCGGTTGCCATACGTAGACTCCATCACAATATAGTCCGCACTCTCTGTATAAGCCGGGTCTTTAATAATCGGCTGATCCAGATTTCCAATATCTCCGGAAAATACAATCTTCTTTGTCACTCCGTCTTCTGTTGCCCAGACTTCAATACTTGCTGATCCAAGCAGATGTCCTACATCTGTAAACCGGATCTGGATTCCCTCACAGATTGTAATGCGCTCCCCATACTGACAAGGCACAAGCAATTCAATCGCATTAAGTGCATCCTGCATCTCATAAACCGGTTCATACTCCGGCTTTCCTGCTCTCCTGCCTTTTCGATTCCTCCACTCTGCCTCAAATTCCTGAATATGCGCACTGTCACGAAGCATGATATCACACAAATCCGCTGTCGCATAGGTAGTGAAAATCTGCCCTTTAAACCCATCCTTTGCAAGCTTTGGCAACATTCCGGAATGATCAATATGTGCATGTGTGAGGAATACATAATCCACTTCTGTTGCACTGATCGGAAGTCCCGGATTTTCATACAAATCCGGCCCCTGTTCCATACCGCAGTCAACCAAAACATTCTTTCCTGCTACTTGCAGAAAATGACAGCTTCCCGTAACCTCATGGGCTGCACCTACAAATGTTAATTTCATACATCCTCAACCCTTTCTGTCCTGTATCTTTTTCTTTTTAAGCTTCAGATACTTTTTCTTTTATTTTAACACCATACGGGAAATTGTACATCTTTCTTTTTATTAAATTTTTGTAACTGCTATTCATACCGGACCATTTCCATCCGAAGTCTGTGCATAATTTTCTTTTCCAGTCTTGATATATAAGACTGAGAGATTCCAAGTTGATCCGCAACCTCCTTCTGCGTCATTTCTTTTCCCTCCGGATGATCCAGTCCAAACCTCATACGAACGATTAATTTCTCTCTTCCTGACAGTTTATTCAAGGCACGAAACAGAATCTTTCTTTCTGCCTCATCCTCCAGATCCCGATAAATTGTATCCTCTTCTGTCCCAAGAATATCAGATAGAAGCAGTTCATTTTCCCATCCCAATCTACATTTAAAGGTTCGTCAATGGAAACTTCCATCTTCGTCTTACTGTTTCGTCTCAAATACATCAAAATCTCATTCTCAATACAACGTGAAGCATATGTTGCCAGTTTAATTTTCTTTGATGGATTAAATGTATTGATTGCTTTGATCAGACCGATGGTACCAATAGAAATCAAATCTTCTACACCTACTCCTGTATTATCAAACTTCTTTGCTATATAAACAACCAGACGCAAATTATGTTCAATCAGTATCTTTCTCGCCTTTTCATCTCGATCTGTTCCAAGCCACCTTACCACCTCACGTTCTTTTTCATTTTCCAATGGTGGAGGAAGAACCTCACTGCCTCCTATGTAATGAATCTCCTGTTGACCACCAAATAAAACCGTCCTGACATTTGGTACAATCCTTAATTTAAATTTCTCCGGCACAGCCACTTTAACCATCATATAAATTCCTCCTGGTTTCTTTCTTACATCTTCTGTTGCGGCACAGTTTTTCATTCACAGCATCTGCACCTTACAGTTCAATATCAATTGATAATCTTCCTCCCCACTGATCGGTGATTCGCTCACACCGATCAACGGAGATTCTATCCATTTTTTTTCATTTATTTCCACACACATTTTCCTGATCCGGAAAATTTTCATAATGCCGCTACCATGAACACTCCGATATGGAATATACCTGAATTCCATTTCTTCTTTCATTACCTGATGATAAAAATCACAATCCAGTACATGCACCCCTTCACCACTGAGTGGATCCGTCAGGCAGTTCCCCGTATCCCTCAATGCATGAACCCTATAACTATCTGCTTCTGTAAATAAAATCACTTCACAGCACCGTTCCTGCTCCATCTTAAGAACTTTCAAGAACTTCCAGGCCATCAGAATCCCCTGTGAGCTAAGCACCGCAATCCCATAAAACAGACTGATATAATGCAGATAAGGACGAAACATCATCAACGTGCCCCCCAGGAACATTCCAAAAAGGTAAAGCAATCCCATTCCTTTGAGTATCTGTAGCATACATTGTTTCCTATTTTTTAACCAAAGCATACAAAATGGAATCACCAGATAAAAGGCTATGTTTTTCATCCAGGCGGGAACAGATACAACCACCATCAGACATGTCAACACACTTCCAAGGAATGCTCCGGATAAAACTCCTTTAAAACTATATTTTCCACCCGTAATCCGTTCTGTCACGAAAAGTAACAGGCTATCCATCATGAAATTTTCCAGAAAAAAAAGATCTATGTACAACTCATAGTGCATCTTCCACCTTCCTTTTCATTTCGAGTCATCCTCGATGTCATATAGAATTATAAAATTTGCTCTTTGGAAATTTTGTCAGATACTGACAGTAAAACAGAAAGAAAATAGAAGAATTTCTGACATCCTTCGACATAAAAGAAAAACGGCCTGATACTTCAGACCGTTTCATCATTTTTTCAATTCAATTATTTCTTAAAGAAATCCGGAATCTTAATAGACTGTTCTCTTACTCCACCAGTTGTTGATCTTGGCTGCAGTGTTGGCATTGTTCCACCCTGCGGTCTTACTGTTGATGTCTGAGCTGTTCTTTGTGCTGTATAGTCATAAGATGGTCTTACATGACTTTCTACACCATTCGGAAGGATAGAACTTGTCTTCTGCTGTCCTTCCAGTCTTGCTTTCAGCTTGGATGCACTTCCGCCTACATTATGTAAGCCCGTAGCAATAACTGTGATTGTACATTCATCAGACTTTGTATCATCATACATAGCACCGAAGATGATACTTGCACTTTCGCCTGCAAGCTCCTGTACATAATCAGCTGCATCAGAAGCATCCATAAGTGTAATGTCTCCAGATACATTAACGATAACATTAGATGCACCTGTGATTGTTGTCTCAAGCAGTGGACTGGCAACAGCCTGCTTAACTGCTTCGAGTGCCTTGTCATCTCCGCGTCCTGCACCAATACCGATATGTGCAATACCTTTATCCTTCATAACTGTCTGAATATCCGCAAAGTCAAGGTTGATCAGAGATGGTACATTGATCAGGTCTGTGATACCCTGAATACCCTGCTGAAGAACCTCGTCAGCCTTTTTCAAAGCTTCCGGCATAGTAGTACGTCTGTCTACAACTTCAAGCAGTTTGTCATTCGGGATAACGATGATTGTATCAACGTTCTCCTTTAATTTATCAATACCATTGATTGCATTCTGCATTCTTGTCTTGGATTCGAAACGGAAAGGCTTTGTGACAACTCCTACTGTCAGAGCGCCCTGCTCTTTCGCAATTCTTGCGATAACCGGAGCAGCACCTGTTCCAGTTCCGCCTCCCATACCGCAGGTAACAAATACCATATCTGCACCTTTTAATGCAGCCTGGATCTCCTCAGCGCTTTCTTCTGCTGCCTTCTCTCCCATCTCAGGCTGTGCACCAGCACCAAGTCCTTTTGTCAGTTTTTCACCGATCTGCATAAGTGTCGGTGCTTTACACAGCTGTAATGCCTGTTTATCTGTATTCACAGCTATGAATTCTACGCCTGCAATCTGTTCGTCGATCATTCGGTTCACGGCATTGTTACCGCCTCCGCCGACTCCGACAACAATAATTCTTGCAGCCGCTTCAGATTCGTTGGTTTTAATTTCTAACAAGAGTAGTTCCTCCTTTGTCGTCTTATTAATTCTTATATACATCCCTTATTTTAATTGAACGATACAATTCCAATAAGTATTATAAATAAATGTCTGTTTTTCCCGAAATAACCAATAGATTTTTTCTATTTTTGGTTTTTTTCCAACAATTCAGCTTCAAGACTGCGGTGTAAAGTTAATTGATGCTGAATCTGCTTCATAATTCTCAAGATGAAGTACCCCCGCCTGATCCGGATACTGTTCCTTCAGCTTCTCAAGAATCGGTTTGATCTGTGCAATTCTGATCTCATATTCTTTATTCCCAATTAAAACTTCTACTGATCCAAAATATAATACCACACTCTGTTCATTAGCATATACCAGTTTATCCGGTGTAAGTGAATATTTCACCAGATACTTTGAAGCCTCTGCGATCAAAGTGAATGCACTGTCATCTTCCACCGGAATCTTTTTTCCGATCTCTACTTTCGATGCATCGAAAGAAAGTCCTTCCACATAAGGTACTCCTGTAAAAGTTTTCTTGCTTTCAAAAAGTGCTGTCCCCTTCCGGTCAAAATATAAATTTGTATCATTGGAAGAAACATAACCGGATTTTCCTTTCTCTTTCACATGCGCAACAAGCGTCCATGGATTTTCAAATGTCAATTTCATTTCTTCCACAACGGACGGAACTTCTGCATCTGTATAATTATATTTCCAGAATAAATACACCGTATTCACGGAGAGTTTATCTTTCTCGAGCCAGCTGATAATTGAATTCTCTCCGTAATATTCATTTCCCTTCACCTTTATACTGCGTGTCTGAAAGAGTAGAACAAATATTACAAGCAACAGTAATACTACAATAAAGCGGAACATCCCTCTCTTCTTTTTCTTCATTTTTTTTCATTGATCAGATTCCTTCCTCTGTTCATGTTTTCCATACCCGGACTCCATCTGTATGAAATACAGGCAACTCTATTGTACCAAACGTGATATGCTAAGGACAAGCCCCATTTCCAAAAGCAGAAAAACAACCGACGTTCCACCATAACTGATAAACGGAAGTGTAATTCCTGTATTCGGTATAGAATTTGTGACGACAGCAATATTCAATATTACCTGAATCATCATATGTGCCATGGCTCCCGCTGCAATCAACGCACCAAAAAGATCCGGTGCGTGTGTTGCAATCACAAAAAATCTCCAGATTAAAATCAGAAACAGTACAATGATAGTCCCCGCACCAACAAGCCCTAATTCTTCACAGACAATAGAAAAAATCATATCATTCTGTGCTTCCGGCAGGAATCCCAGTTTTTGTACACTGTTTCCCAGCCCCCGGCCAAACAGTCCTCCACTTCCAATTGCATAAAGTCCTTGCAATGTCTGATATCCCTTTTCATACTTCTCCGGATTTCGCCAGATTGCAAGTCGCTCCAGCCGATAGCTTTCCAAGGCGAGAAAAATTCCCAGAAATCCAACTCCTGATACAGCCATCCATATAAACTGTGCATATCTTGGACTTGCAACAAAAATCAATGTAACTGCGATTCCGAGGATAATGATTGCTGTACTCAGATTACTTGCTCCTACCAGACCGACAACCGGAAGGATTGAAAGCATCATTCCGGACATTATCCGAAGTTTTGATATTTTTTTCACATTTCGGTTAATCAGCCAGGCTAGAAACAAGATCACTGCTACTTTAGCAAATTCTGAAGGCTGAAAAGAAAACGGACCCAAAGACAACCATCTTTTGGATCCGTTATATTCTTTTCCGAATGCCATGACAGCAATGGATAAACCGATTGCAGCCAGATATCCTGGCACAGCAAGTGGAATCCATCTGTGATAATCAATTCTCGCGATCCATAGCATTCCTGCCATTCCAAGAACTGTAGCCAGTCCCTGCTTTTTCAGATAATAATAAGAATCATGAAACTTCACCCTGCCGTTATATGCACTTGTACTGGTCAGAAGGATCAGACCAACCAGTACGAGAATCAGCACCGTCACAAGCAGTGTATCATCATACGTGTGCTTCTTTGCAGGACGCTTCAATACAGTTCACCCTTTACAGATTATTTACAAGCTCTTTAAACTTATCTCCACGTTCTTCATAATTCTTAAACATTCCCCAACTTGCACATGCAGGAGAAAGGAGTACTGCATCTCCCGGTTTTGCATTCTCTACACATTTTGCAAATGCTTCCTCAAATGTATCCGCCATCTCAATATCTTCAAATCCATGTGCTCTGGCTGTCTCTGCGATCTTGTCACGTGTCGCACCAAGAAGTACTAATTTTTTTACTTTTCCATCAAAGGAATCGATCCATTCATCATAAGCAGAATCCTTATCATAACCTCCACCGATCAGAACTGTCGGACGATTCATCGCCTGAATCCCCTTAATTGCTGCATCTGGGTTTGTTCCCTTGGAATCATTGTAATATACAACTCCATTCTTTTCTGCCACATATTCAATACGATGTTCGACTCCCTGGAACTCTTTCAGCGTTCTGCGGATCACATCTACCGGAACCCCATATGCTGCTGCCATTCCGGCTGCTGCCATCGCATTCTCATGATTGTGCGTTCCAAGAATATTCAATTCATCTACATGGCATACCGGTGTCTTCTCTCCGTTCATTGCAAGAACGATCTGACCGTTTTCCAGATAGATTCCTTCTTCTAATATACGCTGACTGCTGAAATATAGAACCTTTGACTTTACATTTTCTCCAAATACCCTTGTTACATCATCTTCGTAATTCAGAACACAAGTATCTTTCTCTGTCTGATTCTTCGCAATATTTTCCTTTGCCTCTATGTATGCTTCCATCGTATGATGGCGATTCAGATGATCCGGAGTAATATTCAGGATCGCGCTGACTCTCGGACGGAATGTCTGAATTGTTTCTAGCTGAAAGCTGCTCATCTCAGCAACAATTACAGAATCCTCTCTTGTCTGGAGTGCAATACTCGTATATGGATTACCGATATTTCCTACCACAAAACTGCTCTGCGCATAGTTTTTCATAATTTCTCCAAGCAGAGAAGTGGTCGTTGTCTTTCCGTTTGTTCCAGTAATTGCTAGAACATCACCTTTTCCAAAGACATACGCAAGCTCAATCTCGCCCCAGATTGGAAGTCCTTTCTCACGCATCTCATTCACGATTGGAAGATCTGTCGGAACACCCGGACTCATTACAACAAGAGAAAGTTTATCAAGAAGTTCTTCTTTCCTGTCTCCCTCAAGTGTTCCAAGGACGATTTCCAGTGACTCACTGTCCCCGCCTTCAATCTTTGCACGGATCTCTTCCGGATTCAGCTTATCGTTACCATCATACAATACGACCTTTGCTTCTTCTTTCAAAAGGAGCTCACACGCTGCCTCTCCACTGATTCCAGAGCCAAACACTAATACATTTTTATCTTTTACAACCATTCTTTTATACCCCCCATAAGAGCGATCAGGCAAAGAATTGCCGTCACAATAGAAAATACTGCCACTACCCGTGTCTCTGACCATCCGCAAAGTTCGAAATGATGATGGATCGGTGCCATCTTAAAGAGACGCTTTCCTCCTGTCTTTTTGAAATATGTTACCTGCAGAATAACTGAAATAACTTCTACAAGATAAATAAATCCGACAATAATGATATACAGCGGCATCTGCATCATATATGCTGTTCCTGCAACAAAACCACCCAGTGCAAGAGAACCTGTATCTCCCATGAACACACTGGCCGGATACACATTAAAAAGAAGGAATCCCATCAATGCACCGACAACTGCGCAAGTGATCGGCTCAATCCCACTTTTCGTTCCAATTGCTACAACCGTGAAAAATGTTGCCACCAGAACAGTTACGCTTGATGCAAGACCATCCAGTCCGTCCGTAAAGTTTGTTCCATTAACTGTACCGATTACTGCAAAGAAAAGAACCGGAATCGCAAGCCATCCAAGATTCAATTCATAACCGCCGGAGAATGGAACGATCATTGTAAGCGGAATCTTCGCTACTTTTACGATATAAAACGCAAAAATTGCTGTTACTACAATCTGGAGTGCCATCTTCTGCATTGGAAAAAGTCCGTCTGAACGTTTCATGACAACTTTAAGATAATCATCCAGAAATCCGATCAGTCCAAATCCCAGTGTCAGGAAAAGTACCGGGATGATCTTTGGATAGTCTTTCACATAAAACCAGGGACGTAATCACAACAGCTGCCAGAATGATAATACCTCCCATTGTCGGTGTTCCTGCCTTCTTCAAATGAGACTGTACACCCTCCACACGCTCCGTCTGACCCATCTTTAACCTTCTCAGGAAAGGAATGACCACCGGTCCAAGCACAAGGCTTATAACAAATGCAATCAATACCGGAATCACTACATGACTGTTCATATATACACCTCTTCATTTCTTTTGTTTTACACAGAGAATCCTTCTTATGTACTTTTCTGTCATCAGATTCTCAAAATGCACTTTACAGTATACTCCATTGGTCAGTTTTTTTCAATCCCGAGATACGGAAGCACATTGTCATAGATGCTGCGCAAAACCGGAGCTGCAATCGTTCCTCCGTAATAAATCCCCTGTGGGTTACGGATCACTACAATTCCAAGAACCTGCGGATCTTCCGCCGGTGCAAACCCTATAAATGATGAAATATACTTGTTTGCGCTTCTTGGAAGAGTCTGTGATGTTGCAGTCTTGCCTCCGATCGAATATCCTTCAATGTATCCATTTTTACCAGATCCTTCTTCTACCACACTCTTCAGAAGCATCCTCATCGTCTCTGATGTTTTTTCTGACACAATGCCATTCTTCTTTTTGTATTTCAGCTTTCGTATCTCTGTTCCGTCTTTTTCAAGAACTGCCACTCCAAAATGCGGTGTCACCCGGTATCCCCCATTAACCAGCGAACTTACTGTTGTTGCCATTTGAACCGGTGTTACCTGGAACGACTGTCCAAATGAAATCGTTGCCAATTCCACAAGACCAATATCTTCTACGTTATGCATAATTGTTCCCGCTTCACCCGGAAGATCAATATTCGTCAGACTAAGTAATCCAAACTGTTTAAAATAAGCATAAAATTTCTCTGCTCCAAGCCGAAGACCAATATCAATAAATACCGGATTACAGGAATTCTGTATTCCCTGGATAAACGTTTCCTGTCCATGTCCACCAACCTTATGACACCGGATTTTTCTGTCTTCTACAATCCGGTATCCCGGACAGGAAAATGTATCCGACAAAGAAACGACACCTTCTTCAAGACATGCTGATGCTGTAATGATTTTAAACGTTGATCCCGGCTCATATGTGTCATTAATACAGGGATTTCGCCACATCTGATTTAACATCTCCTGAGCCTGTTCATCCGTCTGTTCTGTATTTTCATCCACATCAATCAATTCAAAAGGGGTATTCAGATTAAATTCCGGTGTATTTACCATTGCAAATATCTCTCCGTCCTGCGGATTCATAAGCAATACAGATACACTATCCGCCTGTTTTTCCTCCTGAACCTTTTTTGCTGCCTGTTCACAGTACTTCTGAATATTATGATCCAGACTAATCTGAAGCGTGTTCCCGGCCACAGGTTCAATCCTGTCTTCTGCTACTTTCTCAAGTTCGACTCCTCTCGCATCCGTCACTGTAAGAATGGTTCCATCGGTTCCTTTTAATACCTCTTCATATTTTACTTCAAGTCCGATGATTCCCTGGTTGTCCCCACCTGTAAATCCAAGAACTCTGGATGCAAATGTATCATAAGGATAATATCTTTTAAAATCCTCATCTACTTTTACTCCTGCAAGATCCAGATTACGGATTCTATCCCCCGTTTCTTTTTCCACATTTGTTTTAATTTTTTCCATCGAAGACACTTTTTCTACTTTTTTCCGGATGTTTTCTTCCTCTTCCCCAAGTTCCTGACAGAGAGCTGCGATCACCTGCTCCGGATCTTTCATCTGATTATGGATCACGGAAATTGTGCATACCGTCCTGTTCGTTGCCAGGACAACTCCATTTCTGTCAACAATCTCTCCTCTTGCCGCTTTGATTTTTCTTTCTCGCTCATGAAGATCTTTCGCCAGCTTCTGATAATGTGCAGCATCAAAAATCATCAGATAAACAAGTCTTCCGAAAAGAGCCGAAATCAAAAGAACTGCGCAGAAAAAAACAACTATTGTTTTTTTCGGTTATATGTTTTATTTTTCACAAAAAATAACTCCGAGAAAGACATTTCATACAATGTATTATGTCTTTTTCGGAGTTATTCCTGTTTGCCTGTCTGCTATAACACTTAATCTATATTGGATGATGTTGCCCAGCTGTCCAAATCCGGCTTATAATTTTCATCAACATATGAGCCGTCTTCATTACTGTAATCATCTGTATAGTCCTGATCATAATCAGAATACTCTGTATCTTCAAAGCTCTGACCGCTCTGCTGTGTCTGACTTTCCCCTGTCTCTTCTATGGTTGTGATACCAAGATACGGAAATGCTTCTGACATGATATTCTTCGCAAGTTCAAGAACCAATGAACTATTATCCTGTGCATCCACATTTGCTTCATCAATTACCACATAGATAACAACTTCCGGATTCTCCTGTGGAGCATATCCGATATAAGAAAGAAGATATTTCCCATCTTTACGTGGAAGTTTCTGCGCCGTACCGGTCTTCGCTCCGATATCATATCCTTCCACCTGGGCTCTCTTACCTGTACCATACTGCATTACCGCCTGTAAATATGTTTTTACTAATTCAGATGTTTCTGTCGAAACTGTCTTACGGAGCAATACGGGATTCTTCGTTTCAATCACATTTCCATTCTCATCCTGGATCTGCTTTACAACATGCGGTTCATAATAATACCCACCATTGATCAGAGAACTGAACCCTGCTGCCAGCTGAGTCATTGTCACATTAAAGTTCTGTCCGAAAGCATTCGTTGCAAGATCAACCGGTGTCATCGTATCAGTTGTATACAGAAGACTTGCTGTTGATGCTTCTGCCGGAAGGTCAATTCCCGTATATTCTCCAAATCCGAAGATATGCTGATATCTGATAAAATTATCAATTCCGATTTTTTCCGCCATTTCCATCAATGCAACGTTACAGGAATTGGCAACCGCATCCATTGTGCTTTCTGTTCCATGTCCAGAACGAAGATGACATCCGATATCATTATCTCCCACATGAAGATAACCACCACAATAATAAGATTCATCTCCGGTAAGAGTTCCTGTCTCCAATCCGGCTGCAACAGTGAATGGTTTCATCGTAGACCCCGGTTCAAATGCATCACTGACACAGAAATTTCTCCAGATACTACTCAATATATTCAATTGATCCTTCTCATCTATCGCATTCCATTTTTCTTCGGAATAAATACTGGACAGATCTCTTGGTTTATTCAAATCAAAATTAGGGTAAGAGGCCTCAGCCAAAATCTCTCCGGTATTCGGATTCATGATCATAACCGCTGTATTCTTGCTCCCGGTCACTCCACTTCCTTCTTCTCCGGCATGTTCTTCATTGAACTGTTGAATGTATTTTTCCACAATACTCTGTAAGGTAATATCAATCGTTGTAACAACATTATTCCCATTCTTTGCTGCTTTTACATTCTGTTCGACTGTATCATCTTCATCCAGATAACCATACTCTCTGCCATCTGTCCCCATCATAACATCATTATAAGCACTCTCAATTCCAATTGCTCCTATATTTCCGGAATAAGTAAAACCTATCACATCACTTGCCAGCGTATTATATGGGTATGTTCTGTTATAATCATCCTCCAGCCAGATTCCCTTTACATTTGGATAATTCTCAGTATCATTCTTTATCTCATTATATTTCTGAGCCGTCTCGTAATCGATTCCTTTTTTCAATATAACATATCTGCTATTAGGTTTTTCTTCTACAATCTCTCGTACTGTCTTTTCACTGATTCCGAAACATTTATTCAATACTTTAATCGTAGGATCTATATATTCTTCTTTATCTGTCATTACAACAACATCAAGAATCACATTATAAACCCTTTCACTTGTTGCTATCTTCGTACCGTTTCTATCCAGAATATCTCCACGTTTATATGGAATTGTCTTACTGTCATAAATTTTCTGATTCAGTACAAGCTTTGTATACTTGCTTCCCTTCGTAACATTAATGTATGTAATTCTTCCTACAAGAACAAGAAAAGCCAGTATAACTGCTATAAACAGCAGTACCAGCTTTCTCTGCATTCTTACCGGGAATTTTTTAGTCAGAAATTGAAATCTGTTCTTCCTTCTTTTTCTTCCTGCCATCTTCCATTATTCCTTATTTTTCACATCCTTGGATTGCGCCAAAACGCCATCTTCCGGGATGTTATCATACTGTTTTACATAGTCACTTGTCGGGCTTTGATAATGAATCACTTTGCCCTGAGACTCATAAACCATTCCCATCTCGTTCATTGCCTTTTCACGAACAGTCTCAAGATTAACAGAATCTTCTGCTGCCTGATGTGCAGTATCATTTGATTCCTTCAGATCCGTCAGTTCCTGCTGCAGCGCTGTGATCTGATCTGCACGATTCAAAACATCTGCCTGTAAGCGTAAATACATAACACATATAAAAACCGCACAGACTGCCGCCACAATCAGAAAAGTCGCATATGCCGGACTGATCCGCTGCGCACGATGCCGGTTTTTAATCACCTGACGGCTTGTTCTTTTTTTTCTTCGGCTTACGAACTGTCCCATTTCCAGACGGTAAAGCTTCTGGCTGACGCACGGCACTACCGTACACATAGAAGTGGTTCCAGTCTGCTGCTGGTCTATTCTGCTGTCTGCGACCTGTGTTTCTCGCCATCGCTTTCCTGTCCTTTCTCTGGATTCTTGTTCCGCCGGGCTCTCCCCTTCCCGGAGGAACGTTTCGTTTATACTCTAAATACTCCCTGTGATATCAAATTATGCACGTTCAAAGATTCTAAGCTTTGCACTCTTTGATCTGCTGTTTACCGTCAGCTCCTCTTCTGACGGAAGGATTGGCTTCCTGGTGATCACTTTCCCTTTGGATACATTTCCACATACACAAACCGGAAAATGACTTGGACAAATGCACGGATTCTCATTCTTACGGAAAGAACTCTTCACGATTCTGTCTTCAAGCGAATGAAATGTAATAATGCAAAGTCTTCCCCCTGGATTCAACAGATCGATCATATCATCTAATGTATCCCGCAAAACATCAAGCTCATGATTCAATTCAATTCGAAGAGCCTGAAATGTACGTTTTGACGGATGTCCTGACGTCTTCTGAATCTTCATTGGTATTGCATGACTGATAATCTCATTCAATTGTCCTGTTGTCTCAATCGGACCTTTTGTGCGTTCTGCAACAATATGCTTCGCGATATTTTTAGCAAATCTGTCCTCGCCATAATCACGAATCACACGATAAAGTTCCGATTCACTATAGTCGTTGACAATGTCTCTGGCTGTCATCTTCTGACGCTGATCCATACGCATATCAAGAGGTGCGTCAACCCGATATGAAAATCCTCTCTCAGCTGTATCTAACTGATAAGAAGAAACTCCAAGATCTACTGTGATTCCATCTACTTTGTCAATTCCTATTTCATGAAGCCGCGGTTTCATATCACAATAATTGCTCCGGATTATTGTGACCTTCTCCCCGAAACCTTCCAGGCGTTTTCCTGCTGCTTTAATCGCATCAGCGTCCTGGTCTATACCTATTAATCTCCCCTGCTCGCCAAGCTTTGTACAGACTTCATATGCATGTCCGCCTCCACCCAACGTGGCATCTACATAGATGCCATCCGGTTTTACGTTCAAACCGTCTACTGTCTCATGCAACAGCACTGAAACGTGCTCGAATGCCATAGACTCCTCCTTCTGACTGCCCCACTTGGCGGTCTTTGTTGTCATCAGATGCGAATTCCGATCGCTTCCATACGTTCTGCAATCGCATCCAGATCTTCCTCGCTGATCTGGTTTTTCTCTTCCCAGAGTGCCTTGTCCCAGATCTCAACACGATCCTGGACTCCGACCAGAACTACTTCCTTCTCCAGATGTGCATTCTTTCTAAGTGACGGTGGGACAAGAACTCTCCCCTGCTTGTCGAAACTGCCCTCAGATGCACTTCCAAAAAAGTAGCGTTTAAAGATTCTGGCATCCTTGTTCATTCGTGGTAAGCTTTCGAGTTCGGCTACGAATTTATTCCATTCTTCCTGGGAATAGACAAATAGACAGCCCTCTAATCCGTTACAGATCACGAAGCTGTCACCAAGATCTTCCCTTAACTTTGCCGGGATGATCAGTCTGCCTTTTTCGTCTATGTTATGGTTAAACTCTCCTAATAACATACGAAACCCTTTCTCTGGAATCTATGGAAATGTTCGCGTTCGCTAAAGGTATCACTACCGTAATCCCTTTGCTTCCACTCCTTCTCCATATTGCACCACATTCTACCACTTCTCACCACTTAGCTCCATTGTAAACCACACTTCCACCTTTTTCAAGTCCTTTTTATGAACTTTTTCGTTTCTTTTCAGAGTTAACGTTACTGTTCACTTCCTGTTTTGGTTGCAAGAAACACAAAAAGAGGTTGCCGTTTTAACAATGATATGCCACCTTCCTATAGGATAACGAAATATAAAAATCCTATAACCGGAGACGTATCACTTAATACGACAACCTCTTTTTATTGCACTATATGTAATTATAACAACTTTATTCTGCTGAAAGTGTACTCAGATAATCCTTAACAGAGTCATAATTCACTTCTGCAACTGCACGTTCCTGGTTGGAAGAATGCAGATCATATGCTGAATATCCGAACCAGCCAACAATTGCAAGTGCAATTACTCCCGCTACACATCTTTTTTACATTGCGCATAATCTTCTCTTTACGCATTGTCTTCTTTCGGTCCGCCTTTTCCTTCTTATAACGATCCACCTTCGCCTGACTCATCTCTTGCCTGCTCCCTTCCTATTAGGTCTTTAGCAATTATTTTACCACAGCATATCTTAAAGCACAACAATAATTCCACCATCATTCGCATACATACTACTAATTCCTGCTGTATCTACAATAAAGGAATCTTTCACCTTTACTTTCTCCAAAATCAATTTTCTGACGGCCTCTGCACGTTCCGGACAGTTGCAATGTGCAATTGCAAGAATCTTCTCCTCCGGTTTTACAGCATCCTTCGCGACATGCTCTGCCATCTTCGCCAAAGCTTTCTTCATTCCTCTGCTCTTATCCAACTGACAGATTGTTCCCTCTGGGGTAGAACCCATAACAGGCTTGATATTCAATGCGCTGACTACCAGAGATTTCAGTCCTGTCAGTCTTCCATTCTTACGAAGTGTATCAAGATTCTCAAGAACAAAATACGTATGCTGTTCTTCAATATAAGCTTCTACCGTTTCAACTACCTGTTCAAAATCCATTCCGGCTTCTTCACATTCCTGAATCTTTCGTCCGATCAACGTCTCTCCGACAGATGCTGAACGAGAGTTAAATACATGGATCTTTTCTTCTCCGCCTTCTTCCTTATAAAGTTTCTCTCCAAGAAGTGCACTGTTATAAGATCCGCTCAATTCCCCTGACAAAGTAACTGCATAGACTCTGTCAACATCACACTTGTATAATTCCATATAACGCTCCGGGGATGGACAGGATGACTTCGGACATTCCTCGCTTGCAGCCACTCTTCTTAAAAAATCAGCCTGATCAAATGTCTCGTCATCCGGAATGTGAAAGCCATCCACTTCCATGCTAAGAGAAGCCGTCTTAAAAATTCCACTCTCCTTCATCTGTAGGGTCAGCTCTCCGCAACTATCTACGATCACTCTGTAACTCATAACTTATATCCTCCCATGCTCTATCGCATATTTTTCCATCCTGCTTTACGTGGTTTTTAATACTACATATTAATATAACACACTTTCAATAAGTTGAAAAGAGGGAGAATTTATTTCAACCGTATCTTAGATGATATCCCCAGCGCAATTCCCATCTCTGCCAACAAGATCACGATTGCCGTACCTCCATAACTAATAAATGGAAGCGTAACTCCGGTAGTCGGCATCAATCCAGTTACAACCGCAATATTTAAAGTAACCTGTAACGCAATATGTGCAAAAATTCCAGTTGCGATCAAAGATCCATACAAGTCCGGAGCATTTCTTGCGATAAACAGTAATCTATAAAGCATGAAAGCAAACAGGCACAAAATAATAATTGCGCCGAACACTCCCAACTCTTCACAGATAACTGCAAGGATCATATCATTCTGTGCCTCCGGAATCGCATGCAGCTTCTGTGTACTGTTTCCAAGTCCTTTTCCAAAGAAGCCTCCCGAACCGATCGCATACAATCCCTGTAAAAACTGATAGCTGTCTTTATCAGCATTCGCCTCTGGATTCAGCCATGCAATGATTCGGCGCATACGAAAGCTATCACTTTCTGCAAGTGTATATTTCAAAAAAATAATTCCAATGATTCCCACGATTCCTGCTGCAATTACTCCAGCAACAAATGGTTTTGTCTTCGGATGTACAACAAAAATTAAAATACATGTAATTGCAAACACAATAATTGCTGTACTCAGATTATCCGTCAATAGAAAAACTCCCAGTGTTGCAACAAGACCATAACCAAGCAGAATCTTAATTCCATCCCATTTTTTCGCCTTTTGCCCCAAGAGGCAGATTTCATATGCTATAAATAGAATCACCGCAATCTTCGTAAACTCTGCCGGCTGCAATGACAAGCGACCAGGAAGCCTGATCCACCTTCTTGCTCCATTTACAGTCTTACCAAGTGGTGTCTGCACCAATGCCATCAAAAACATTGAAAACCAAAAAAATTCTTTTGCATACGCACCATACAGATGATAGTCAATCTTAGAAACGATAAACATTGCAAGAAATCCGATAATACCGATAATCGCCTGCCTTGTAAAGAAAAACATATCATTATTATAATCATTCTGTGCACTGTAGGCACTACTGCTATAAAGCATTACAAGTCCAAAGCACATCAGAAAAATAATTACAAGAAGCAGATCATAATCATAATAAGGTTTCCCCTTTTCTCTTGTCCTTTTACGTTTTGTACTCGCAGACCTTTCCGCTATTTGCCGTTTCCCTTGTACCGCAGTCTGCTGAGAATATGGAGAACCTGATGTTCTCACAACCTTCTGTCTCTGCTCCATTGAGCTTCGATACTTCCTATAAGCATCACTCTCATAGTTTCTCATACATACTCCCATCTAAAATCTGTATCTATTCTATTTTTTAACATTCCCAATTAATAAACAGCAGATACATTTTTTATTATTGAACACTCATCGCCGGATGAATCGGTTTTCCATGCTCAAAGAATCTGTCATACCATACGAGGAAGATATAAACTGTCCAGATCTTACGGCTATTATCCGTCTTCTCATTCGTATTCTTTCCGTTCTTATGATCATCAAGCATCTTAAGCAGGAGCTTCGTATCAAAGAACTTCTTCGCTGCATCAGACTCAAACATCTCTTTTACAATATTATAATACTTCTCTTCCTTCAACCATACACGAATCGGAATTGGGAATCCCAGTTTCTTCTTCTCCGCTGTCTTACTTCTGATATGTCGCTCTGCCGCAGCACGCAATGCAACCTTCGTCTTTGGCGCACGTACTTTGTATTTTAACGGAAGTGTCTCGGCAAGTTCAAGTACTTCTCTGTCAAGGAACGGAACTCTGACTTCAAGAGAATTCGCCATTCCCATCTTGTCACCCTTCATCAGAATATCATGCACCAGCCATAAATGAAGATCCACATACTGCATCTTTGTCACAGGATCTTTTCCTTTTACACGTGCATACAATGGTTTTGTTACTTTTTGGATTCCCGGCTTACATCCTTTTTTCAAAATACGATTTGCCTCACGCTCTGTAAAAATATTCGTCGCATTTGCGAAATATCTCTCTTCCAATGTCTTTCCGTGACGCATAAGGAAACCTCTTCCCTTCATACCACGTGGCAGACAGCGTTCTGCAAACGCACCCAGGAAACGGCGTACCGGCATCGGTATTTTATTAAAAGAAGTATGTTCCAAAGGTTCACAATATATGTTATATCCTCCAAACAATTCATCAGAACCTTCTCCTGAAAAGAACTACCTTAACCTTCTTGGACGCTTCTGCACTGAGGAAATAAAGCGCGATTGCAGCTGGATCTGCGACCGGCTCATCCATATAATACTGAATATCCGAAAGCTTATCCCAATATTCTTCCGGTGAAATCACCTTAGCGTCATTCTTCATGTTAATGCTTGCTGCAAATTCCTTTGCATCCTGAATCTCACTGTACTTTCCTTCATCAAATCCGACTGTAAAAGTACGATCCACCTGTCCCAGATAAGTCAGATAACTGGAGTCCACACCACTGGAAAGGTAAGAAGCAACCTCTACATCACTGATTTTATGCTTCTCAACGGAATCCTTCATCACACGTTCTACATCATCCACCACTTCTTTGAAAGGCTTCTTACAGTCTCCTGTGAAATGAGGTTCAAAATAACGTGTAATGTTCATTTTTCCATTTTCATATATAAAGTAATGTCCTGGCTGTACACAGAACACTCCTTTAAAAAATGTCTCATTCGTAGGAACAAACTGGAAAGAAAGATAGTTTCCAAGTGCCTCTTCATTGAACACCTTATCAAACTTCGGATGCTCCATAAATGCTTTGATTTCAGAAGCAAACATCAATGTACCATTCATATTCGCATAATATAGCGGTTTGATTCCGAAAATATCTCTCGCTGCAAACAATCTTTTCTTCTTTGTATCCCAGATTGCAAAAGCATACATTCCTCGAAGACGGTCTACCAGCTTCTCGCCCCACTCTTCGTATCCATGAATCAGTGTCTCTGAATCTGTATTCGATACAAACTCATGACCTGCCGCTTTCAGTTCTTCTCTCAGGTCCTGGTAATTATAAATCTCTCCATTAAATACAAGAACCATGCTGCGATCCTCATTGTACAACGGCTGATCACCAACGGAAGAAAGATCTATGATACTCAGACGGCGAAATCCGAGTGCTGCATCTTCATCCACATACTTTCCCGCACTATCCGGTCCCCTGTGTACGATTGTATTCATCATATTAACAAGTACCTGTTCTCTGTCATCAACTTCTCCGACAAATCCTGCAAATCCACACATATGCCTTCTCCTTTTTTAATTACTGTCAACTGTATCTTTACACCAGACAATAAATCTCTTTTATTATAGCCTCTTTTACTCAGGGAAAAAAGTCCCTTTCATCAGAAAAAACAGAAAAATACTGTGAGTATAACATCACAGTATCCCCATTGATCGTATATTTAATTGTTATGGCGTCCCCATCAACGCGTATATTATATCTGATTTATAGGGAAAAGTAAAGGGGGATTTTTGAGCAGTATCTACAAAAAAATGTAAATCAGGGATTGCCGTCCGACAATCCCTTTCACAAAATAAGCACTTCATCTTCATTCAAATTCTGGGTTGATCGCATAGAAATTCTTACTGTCAAGATGTTCCTGTACAATTCTTAGACTTTCACCAAATCTCTGATAATGCACAATCTCTCTTTCTCTCAGAAAACGGATCGGATCACAGATTTCAGGATCTTTAATCAGCCGCAGGATATTATCATACGTAGTCCGTGCTTTTTGCTCTGCTGCAAGATCTTCATGAAGATCTGTAATCGGATCTCCCTTCGATTGAAAATACGTTGCAGTCCACGGAGCTCCGCTGGCTGCCTGTGGCCATAATGCCAGTGTATGATCAACATAATACGGTGCAAAACCGGAACGTTCAATTTCTTCCGGTGACAAATTCTTTGTCAGCTGATAGATAATTGCACAGATCATCTCCATATGGGCAAGTTCTTCTGTACCAATATCAGTCAGTATTCCTGTTACCTCTTTATATGGCATCGTATATCGCTGTGAAAGATAACGCATAGATGCAGCTAATTCGCCATCCGGTCCACCGAACTGACTTATAATGATCTTCGCCAGTTTCGGATTCGTCTGGGTTATCTTCACAGGATATTGAAGTCTTTTTTCATAATTCCACATAAATCAGCATCCCCCTTCCTGCCACGGCCATGGTTCATTGATCCAATTCCAGCAGTCACTGTTTTCGCTGACTGTATCTACAGTTAAAGGTCCATATACCTCGGCATATTCTTTGAGTGCTTCAATACGTTTCTCTTTATATTTTTGAAAATAGTCAAGTGCTTTCTGATTTTCAGGATGTGTATCTAAAAATAATTTAACATCATCTACTGCAAAACTTATCTGATTTATATATTCAAAAAGTTCTCTTCGATTCATTTCATGACAATTGCAACTCATTTACAGCATCCTCCTTTTCCACGAAATGGTTTTTCAAGCTCTTGAAAAATAGTTCCACACTGAAATCCATAACCGAGATCGTGAAGTTTTCTCCACTGCTGCCATGGGACATAAGCCATCGCAACCGGAAACTCTTGCAAAACATCCGTTTTGCTGTAATCACCAACACACTCATCGCAACAGTAATTTTTCGACTTCTGCTCCGGAAGTGGAGGAACAGGAATATTGCAATGAAGCTGTCTTTCATTTTCTTGCCTTGTTTGTGGCCTGTAATTTCCATTCTGACAATAACAGTTCGTATTCCTATTAGAACAATATGGTGCCATAAAATAAATCCTTATATCTTTTTTGTTATTGTATGGAAGATAAGAAAAATTGTGAACAACAGCAAAAGGGATTGCCACGTGACAATCCCTAAGCATAATACATTCACTTAAAAGTAGTTTTTATTTTGCACCTAAAGTAACTTCCACTGTCTTCTCTTCATATTCTCCATTACTCTGTGGAATCTGAATTGTCAGTGACACCTTATCTCCTTTGGCATAATATTGAAGCTGTTCCTGAAGATCATCCATGCTTGATACGGTTGTTCCGTCAATTGCTGTGATAACACTTCCTTTTGCCATTCCGGCAGCCTCTGCTCCACCGCCTTTTGTAATTTCTGATACATAAACGCCTTCCGGCATATTCAGCTGTTTAGAATATTCAGCCGGCACGCTCATTCCTTTGATGCCAATTGCACCCTGATCTTTTTCTGCAACCTTTGTCTTTGTTGCCTGATTCATCAGATTCTGGATCAGATCGGATACATCACTGATTGGAATTGCATATCCGACACCTTCTACAGAATCACCAACCAGCTTGGATGAGTTGATTCCAATCACTTCGCCACTTGCATTTACAAGTGCTCCACCGCTGTTTCCGGGATTAATGGCTGCATCTGTCTGAATCAGTTTGGCATCACTCTCTGCTGTCTCACCAGTCTGCTCATTTGTTTCAGAAACAGAACGATTCAAAGCACTGATTACACCAGTTGTTACTGACTGTCCATAACCAAGTGCATTACCGATTGCAACCGCAGGCTCTCCAACCTTTAGCTGTGTAGAATCTCCGAGTGTTGCTACTGAAATTGCTTTCATTGTATCATCTGAAATAGAATCAAGTGGAACAGCCACAACAGCAATATCATATTCTGAGTTTGTTCCTTTGATATTCGCCTCAACACTTGTTCCATCAGCAAAAGTAACTGTTAATGTATCGCTTCCTGCTACTACATGATTATTTGTAACAACCAGAAGTTCTGAATCATTCTGGGAAATAATGATTCCTGTTCCAGCACTTTCGCTCTGTTGCTGCGACACACCACCAAAGAAATCCTGAACCTGCTGCACACTCATATTTGTAATTGATACGATTGATGGCATTACATTTTCCACAATACTTGAAACATCTGAAGTTACAACACTGGAAGATTTGGATAATGAAGCATTGCTGCTCACAGATTTGGTTGCCGTAGTATTGGTCTTCGTCACACCGGTCAATCCCAACACTTTACTTCCAACAACATTTGATGCCAGAAATGTACCACTGGAAACAACTCCAAACAATAGTGCAAATCCTGTCACCGCCACTGCTTTGAGAATTTTCTTTTGCGGCTTCTTACCATGCGGTGCTTGATGCTTCTGACCACTATTATCATCATGAAATGGTGTTTCGCTCTGTCCGTTTCCATTCATTCCATCCGAATTATAATAATTATATTGATTTTCCATAAAGATTACCTCTTCTCTTGTTTATTCTTTTTCTTTGATGTTTACATAGTAACTCCGCATTGTGATAAATCTGTGTATAATCAATTAATAAAGATTGAAAAGAACGATAGAAAAACAGGATCAGAACTTCCTTCTTAATCCGTTCTAATCCTGTCTATATTTTTCAACTACCTAATCCGTATCTTTCATCTGTCTCTTAAACTTACAGATCAATGAAATCTACATCATAATCATCTGTTTTTTTCCTTTTTTGATTTCTTAGCGGATCTCCCTAAATTTCTTGTATCTTCTGTCGGCGCATCATAGTCATCGTCATAATCATCATCAAAATCATAATCAGCATACTCATCATCAAAGGCATCGTAATCATCATTAAAATCATCATCATAACCATCGTCATAATCATCATCTTTTACTTTTTTACGTCCAAACGCCTTTCTGTCTGACTTCTTAGCAGCAACCGGCTCGTCATCTTCTTCATCTTCATCTTCAAAAGGAATATCATATTCGTCATACAAATCATCAAGTTCCTGATTTCTATGCACAAGTTTTACTGCAAACATAATCATAAGAACAAGTAATACAACTACGATCAGTGCTCCTCCAGCCAGAAGAACAATTGGATGCTCTTTTACAAGCGACTCCAGTTTTCCAACAATCCCTTTTGCTTCCTTCTTTGTACTGTCTGTTGTCTGAACATCTACACTCTGATAAGTTCCATCCTGTGAATCATACTGATAGAACCCTTTTTCACCTGTTCTTGTATTCACTGCATACAGAAGATCATAACGATCATTCTCTGGATTTGCCCAATATGGATATGTCTGATCTGCTACTGTAAGTTCCCCTTCCTGGTATGAATCCGGAAGTTTTGCTCCTCCATTATCTGCTAAAAGAATAATAGATGTTGTATCAGAAATCTTCAATTCTGTATATGGAACAAATGTAGAATCGTCCTCATTGTAGAGGAAAAACTTTCCTTCTCCGGAAGCATCTACCAAATATCCAAGTGTAACACCAGCCTCATTAGCAACAAACTTGTGCTCTTCTCCATTGAATGTCTTTGTAGTCTCACTATATCCTACCGGAATCGCAGATGTTGCAAATTCTTCTGAGAAGTTATAATCTGTTCCATTCACATTTACCGTAATATCAGTAGCTGCGCCAGTTGATTCACTTCCATTTGCCTCAATCTCTGTTGAACCATCATCTGCCTGTCCAATCTTAATTGCGGAAGATCCCTGGTCTAATGTCAGTGTCTCATCTGAATACAGATAAGCCTTTGAACTGTCAACTGTGATCGTTGTATCTCCCATCTTCAATGCTTTAAACGTCATTGTAGTACGAAGTTCTTTCGCTGTTCCGTCTCCGCTTCCTGAGTATGTAAGCTTGCCATCACTGTCTGCTGTTACACCCTCTCCGCTTTCAAACTGAAGTGCAGAAGTATCATAACTCATTGTAATATCTGCATCTCCAACAGCTGAATTTCCAGATCTCACAACAAGATCTACACTTACTTCCTCTCCAACCTTTGTCTGTGGATCAGAGAACATCAGAGAACCATCAGCTGCACTTACAATTGTGCTGAACATTGGCACTGTAAGACACAGTGATAATGCTACTGCCGCTAATTTCTTTGCTTTCATATAATTACCCCTTCTTTTGTTGTCTTAAACTTATATACTATCCTATTGTACACTGTTTGAGTGAAGTTGTCTACATGGAAGAATACATTTTTAAAAACTTTCAAAACTATAAAAAGAAAGATAACAATGCATTACGCACTGATATCTCTCTTTTTATCCTCTTACTTTTTCCTCTGTTTTTCATTTTCTTCCATAAATTTCTTTGCATCCTTCATAAAACTCAACACAATCAGTACAATAACTGCACCTATTGGGAATGCCGCAATGATACTTACTGACTGCAAATTACTCATCGAGCTTTCTGAGAACACAAGTGCGATTGGAAGGAGAATCAGCAGGATACACCACATCAGCTGAATCAGTCGGTTTGGAGTCTCATCTTCTCCCAGTCTATGATAGCTGTAACAAGATGCTGTCAACGCAATTGAATCAAATGAAGTTGCATAAAATGCAATCATCGTAATCAACACAAGAGCAAGTACAAACGGTGCACAAGGCAGAGAACGTATTACTCCAATGATCATTGTATACAGATCCCCCGTCTTCTCATAAGCAGCGATAAAATCCATCTGTCCACTAATCTGTTTTCCAAGAGAATAATTTCCAAGAACAATGAAGCTTACAATTGTTGATCCAACACCAAATACATATCCTCCAAGGATTGTCTGACGAACCGTTCTTCCTCTGGAAATATTTCCAATAAAGAACGGAGCTGCCACACACCATACCATCCAGTATGCCCAATAGTAGATTGTATAGTTCTGTGGGAATGATGTTGTTCTTTCCGGGTCTGTAAATGTTGAAAGCTCAAAGAAATTTTGAACCACTTTTCCAAGAGATGCAAAACCATTTTCAATAATGAATTTTGTTTCTCCTCCAAAAAGTAATACAAACAAAAGCAATCCGAAGAACAGGTATACGCAGGCTTTCGCAAGAAAACTAATTCCTTTAAATCCATGTAACAAAGAATAAGTATAAATAACACATGTAATCAAAATAATTATAATCGTTACAACTGTACGGCTCAGTTCGATATGAAACAGTTCATTAATAATACTCGCCATCAAAGGTGTCGCAATACTAAATGTTGTTGCTGTTCCCGCAATCAGAGCAAATACTGCAAGCAGGTCAATGATTCTTCCCAGCATTCCATCTGTATGTTTTCCAAGAATCGGTCTGCAGGCTTCAGAATATTTCTGTCTTTCACGATTTCGTACATGAAGCATAAATCCAAAAGCAACTGCAAGCACAAGATAGAATCCCCACGGAATCAGACTCCAGTGGAAAATCGGAAAAACGCCTGCCCATTCACGGATACTTCCAAGTTCTGCAATGTGCGGGTCTGTCGCATACATAACCCATTCTGAGAAAGAATAGAACAGAATGTCTGCCGCAAGTCCTGCTGTAAACATCATGGAGCCCCACGCGAAGAATGAATATTTTGGTTTTTCATTTTGAGCTCCCAAAACAATATTTCCATACTTTGATGTTGCTACATAAATAGATAACAGGAATACACCTAATCCAATCACAAGATAATAAGTTCCAAATGTATCGCCAAATACATATCTAATCTGACTAAGCACCTGATTGGATTGTTCTGGCTTAAAGAAGAATAAAATACATAAGACCACAATAAGTCCTAATGGCAATAATGTAATAAGCCAGTCAACCTTCTTTTTCTCTGTCTGTTTTGTCTGTTTCGTTTCCATTTGTTTTCCTTTCCGACTTACCTTGTCTTTAATCCTGATGTATAAGAATACTCATATTTCTTTCCATCACATAAGAACTCAAATCCAATCACATCTCCATTGGATTTTACTGGTTTCATCTGCGTCATTTTTCCTTCCGGACAGTTCAGTTTCTCTGAAATTTCCCGAAGTACTTTGCTGCCCGTACATTCTTTGTACTTTACATCAAATTCCCTTAATTCATCAATACTGTCAAACTCTTCAATAATACCGGCATCATACTTTCTGATATACATTTCCATTTCATCCATATGCGCCATATAAAGATTTTCCCAATATTCATCCCACAGTTCTTTTTTCTGAAAAGCTTCTTCAAGATATGGCAGCAATTGTGTACTGAATTTCTCATTAAAGAATACATGACCTTTCATCACCCACGCATTCTCACCACCAATCTGGACATCTACAATTTTTCCTGTATCATCTGTCTTGATACACCACTCTTCTGTAGCACCATCTGCATATTCAGAAGCATAAAATGCATTTTCACTTTCTTCCATAAATACATTTTCTGTGAAATAATTGTCTGCTGAGCAAATCCAGGTATTTTTCAAATATTCTCTCGCAACATACAAAGTAGAAAAATTATTCATTTGTTTGTAATATGGATTTTCAACAAGAATCACATGATATTTTTCTTTCAGATATTCAAACTTTTCTTTCAAATATCCGACTACGATAACAATTTCATCAATTCCTGCTTCTCTCAGCTGTCCAATCTGACGTTCAATCATAATTTCGTCTTTCACATTCAAAAGCGCCTTCGGCGTCTCCAGTGACAATGGTGCAAATCTTGAGGACATTCCGGCAGCCATGATAATAGCATTTCTAGTCATTTTCCATTCTCTCCTTTGCAAGCCTGTAAAATTCTTTTGCATAACGATACTGTTTCAGAGAATACTCACCAAACTCCACTCCGAGGATTCTCTTATATTCGCACCAGTTACTCCATAAGAAACCACAGATTGCAATATAACAATAAATCTTTGTCCTGATTATTTTTGGACATCCTTCCGTAAAATAGGCATCGATGAGTTGATCAATCTGTTCTTTCTCATACAAAGCATAGATTGCAAACATCGCAATATCCACATGTGGATCCTGCATTCCTGAATACTCCCAATCAATAAGATATATCCTGTCATCCACAAAGAGAAAGTTATCCGGAACTGCATCAATATGAGTTAATGTATACTCTTTTTTCTGCTGATCAACAAAGAATTTCAGTTCATACATTTTTTCCTTTGTCTTCTCATAATCGCGATAAATGGATTTCTCTCCATTTCTGTACTGTTCATATTTTTCAATCTGCTCAAACAAGTCAAAAGAATGATCTACTTTCAGATTCTGCTCATGTACATTTCTCAGATACTTCATGCATGCTTTCACGTCATTTTCATTTTCTGCATCACAATTCCTTGCACCCTCTAAAAATTCTGTAATCTTATACCCTTTTTCTTTCGACATATATCGAACTGGATCACAGATTCCTTTCGGACCAATCACCTGATAAACATCATACTCCTGGCTTCTATTAATCATCTTATCCGTTCCTTCTCCCGGAACTCTCATGATATAACGCTTTTCACCACAACGGAAGCGGAACGAACGGTTAGTCATTCCCTTTTTCAGGGGTTCAATCTCTGTGATTTCTTTCTGTTCACAAGAAAGCGTCTCTGCAATAATATCAAGAAGTTCTGAATTCAGCTGATCTGAATTCTCATCAAGATCTCTCAACTGCTCCAATGTATTAATCTCCAGAACATCTCCTTTTTTTACTTCTTTCGGAAAAAGAATCATTTTCCCTTTCTCCATTGCTGCATCTTCCCAAAATGAATTGTAATATCTGCGATGTTCTTTCATTTCACTGATTTTCTGTTCTAAAGTTCTTGCACTTTCTTTATTGATATAAGCAATTCCTACCATATGATTACCAGCTTCCGAATCACCAACTGCTTTTAATTCCATCTTTCGATTCATACGAATCGTACTATCCTCATCCGGCATCTCATCAATCATGTACCAGGAATACAGTTCAGTCTCTGAGAAAGGATTTGTTCTGCACCAAAGATCACACGGTACAATATACGCATTTTTCAATCTATCTTTTACCTTTGCCAGCGAAAACAGATTGTTCTTTACTGCATATTCCTTATTATAAACCAGCTCTACTCCATACTCATCGATCAGGTATTCATACTGTTCTTTCATAAATCCAACAACGATAGTGATCTTATGGATTCCTTTTTCTTTCAACTGTTTAATCAGTCGTTCTACTAAGGTTTCACCTTTTACTTCAAGCATTCCCTTGGACACTTCTGTATTAATCGGTATCATTCGCATTCCCGCTCCAGCTGCAAGAATCACTGCCTGATTTGGTCTATTCTCTGTAAATAACTCTTTTGCCTGTTCGGTCAATCTATAATCTGCATTCAGATAACCGGCTTTCACAAGTTCTGCTAATGAAGTATTTACTTTACCAAGTGAATAACCTGAAGCTTCTGATAACTGTCTCTGATTTACATATGCTTCTTTTTTTATGATGTTCAGTAAATCAAGTTCTTGTTTGTTCATGTACTTTTACTTCTCCTTTTTCGTGAACTACAGGTAGTATAGCACCTTTATTTTTATAATGCAAGACAATATTTTAAATATTTTAAATTTGTCTTACTTAACTAGATTCTCATTTTACTTAATGATATAATCATTTTGAATAACTGATTGATTTTACGTTAATAACGGGGAAACTGTATGCTACCCCTATGGAAAGGAGAACATATTTGCACAAAAAATATTTATTTAAAAAAGGATTCGCATTATTCACCTTGATATTTTTAACTGGTTCTTTCTCATTAACAGCACATGCCGAAGAAGAAACAGATACAGCTGGCTCTTCTCTTGGAAAAGAAGTCATAGATTCTTTTAATTTCTATGAGCTTGCTACCTGTGATTCTTCTTCTGGTAAATGGATTCGAGATAGTAAGGGGTGGTGGTATGCTCATTACGATGGTAGTTATTCCACAAACGCCTGGGAATGCATTAATGGTGAATGGTATCGTTTTGATTCCAATGGCTATATGGTCACCGGATGGACGATGGTCTATAAAAAATGGTATTATATGGATGAGAATGGTGTTAGAACAACTGGTTGGAAGCTAATCGACGGACAATGGTACTATTTTAATTCCAGCGGAGTGATGCAAACTGACTGGACTAAGATTAATGGGCAATGGTATTATTTCAATAGTAATGGTTATTGGATTGACAATAATAGCTATGAAAGCGGGTCTTTAAAAGGGATTGATGTCTCTCAGTGGCAAGAAAGTATCGACTGGACTGCTGTTAAAAAGGATGGTATTCAATTTGCATTCATACGAGTTGCTCATGGTTCAGAGCATAAACTAGATACCTATTATAATCAAAATATGACAAATGCAATTGCAGCCGGAATCCCCGTAGGTGTTTACTATTACAGCACGGCCACAACTGAAAATCAATCATTAAATGATGCACAGTTTGTAATTGATCAACTACAGGGATATAAGATTTCATATCCAATTGTTCTCGACTTAGAAGATTCCTCACAAAAAAATCTAAGTAAGGCACAGCTTGGACGAATAGCGAAAACATTCTTTGATGAAATTCGTCGAGCTGGATATGAACCAATGCTGTATTGTAATGAAGACTGGTATAAAAATCATATCGATACTTCTTATCTGTCCGGAATTGATCTTTGGATTGCACGTTATAACTATAAATATGATTTATCTATTCAACGGAACATATGGCAGAGCAGCTGCAAAGGAAGGATAGATGGAATTTCAGAAAATGTAGATCTTGATTTTGGTTTCAAGGATTATACTCAATATATCACTCCGCGAACTTACTCTGCTGAAGGATATACAAAGGATAACGGATACTGGGTTAAAAATAATACTGGTTGGTGGTACTGCCATTTTGATGGAACTTACCCTGCTAATTCATGGGAATACATCAAAGGAAACTGGTACTGGTTTAACTCCAATGGCTATATGGTAACCGGCTGGACATACATCAATGGTTGCTGGTACTATATGAACTCCAGTGGTGCTATGGTAACCGGCTGGACATACATCAATGATTGTTGGTACTATTTGAACTCCAGTGGTGCTATGGTAACCGGTTGGATTTATTATAATGGATACTGGTATTTCATGAACTCTTCTGGTCAAATGCTGACAAACCAATGGATCTCCGGAGTCTACTATGTAAAATCCGATGGACGCATGGCAGTTTCTCAATGGGTGGATAATTCTCGTTATTATGTCGGTGCTGATGGGGTTTGGATACCATAATGTTGTAATCGAAATTAATCCAACTAAAAATAAAAAGGGGCAGTTTTTCACGACTGACCCTTTTTTATCCGAAAAATGTGCGGAAAACGTTGATTTTATAAGAGAACTCCTCACTTGGTAATATAAGAACTCCGATTGAGTACAACAAAGACTGGAATCATTTCAAAGCTTCCCCTATTTTTCTTCTATTCCTTTTTAATTATATCATTCACCCGATGTCTAAGTTGCATAAATTCATCTGGTTCAACCACATAATTTATCACCACAACAAAAAAACACTTGTCAGCCCCATTCCTATTGCATAGAGAAACCATGTAGTAAAAGATGTTATTTCCTGCGGAATAACATATGTTCCAACCGTACAAAGAATTGCCACTGTAAATACATTTCTCAAAATTCGAAACATGGATTTTTTTGCACATCCTTTTACCAGATGTCGACTTGTATAGAACACAATTTCAAAAGAACGATATCCATAAGAACATACTGTACCAAGAAGAACTCCTGCCATGCCGAACTTCCATACCAGTCCAAGAGAAACCGTAATATTTATCACAGCTTCCAAAATCGCCTGATATCTCGTTTCCTTATAATGCCCTGCTGCGCAAATAATCGTCAATCCCGGAATCCTTACATTTTGCATAAAAACAATTAATGTAAACAAAATTCCAAGAACCGGACGTACATACTGTACATCTGTCAGGTTAATGGTATATACCCCGACAAAAGGCAGGATCAGGACTCCCATGCAGGCTATCACAATAAACATGATTACAAAATACATATACTCATAACTTGAATAGCTCTTTTTTAGTGTCTCTTCCTCATTCTTGGCGTATCACTTCTCCAAATCCTGCAGTCAGACCATTCGAAAAAGATGTCATCAGCTGATTCAACGGCATTAACCACCATCATATAGATTCCATATACACTGACTTCAAGAAGAGACTTTGCTCCCAGACAGATTGTCAGCACTGTCGTATCAGTATTATTTACAATAATACCAACAACCTGATGAAGCAATGCCGCATTTTTTTAGTTTCAAAGCACCTTCATTCGGTTCGCATTAAAATCTAATGCAGGATATTTTCGTTTTACATAGATTTTAACCAATACAAGACGAAGCATGTATACACCGGTTGCAACTGCCTTTACAAAAAGAACACCTGCTCCAATATAAATCAGAAAAATAGAAACAACCATATTAACGATCGTTCCTGCTGCCTGAATCAGTGCAACCACATACCCTTCCTGATTTGCAGTCAATAAAACTCTGTATTTACCTAGAAAAAAGTAATCCACTAAAGTACTTCCTGCCAAGACAAGTATCATCCAGCGCACAAGACTATTCTCAAGCTGTCCTGAAATAAAAAACGGATAGACCCCTATAAGTACCAGTGTTAATGCCAGAAATAGCATTCCGGATTTATTATAAAATTTTCTTGTCGCCGAAAGAATTGAATTCACTTCTTCCGTCTGTTTCAACGCAAGAGGTGTATAGAGAGCAACAACTGTTGCTGTTCCTACTCCTGCTTCTGCCAGACCCAGATATGTTAAAAACTGATTTACTGAAGTGATCATTCCATTCACACTTGATCCATATGCCTCAAGAATAAAACGTGGCAATATCAATCCAGACAAAAGAACAATTACCTGTAAAAGCAGACTTGCCACCATATTTTTTAATGCCTGTTTTCCTCTCATGAGATTTCCTTTCCTCTACTTTTTCTTTTATTGATGCTAATCATGATAGGTCCATGCGTGAGGTGTATGGTCTAGATAAATCACTACGAAAGTAACACTCTCATTAAAGTGGCTCATTCCGTCTGGATAGGTGGCTCACGCCACACCGGACGGGCGGCTCTGCCGCACGAGAATATTCAGTTAACATTTATGCAATTATACGCTCCATTTAAATACAGTCTTAAAGTCTGTATCTATGTCAACGCTGAATGCTTTATGTATATCTGAAATGTTTTTTACTTCGTCTGTTTCATAGATTATTGATTTAAGTCTTCTCTGGATACTCTTATCCTCCATAAACTTAATGGCATTTTCAAAGTCAACGCGTCCTGAACGGCTGCTTCCTACAAATGTAAGACCTTTCTCAAGAATATCTCTTGTATTTATAGGTACCTTGTTTTCCGATACACCCATAAGCATAACTGTTCCCTGTGGATTGATATATTTAATAATATTATCAATAGCGTAGAAACTTCCCTCTCCACCTGCACACTCAAAAGCATGATCCACATTAAAACCTTCTTCAAGGTCATCAGCAAGTATTGTCTCATCAACAAATGAGAACTGTGAAAGTTTACTTGTATTCTTACCTATAACGATTATCTTTGTATCCGGATATTTCTTCTTAAGGATACTGCTCACAATAAATGCAAGACTTCCGTCTCCCCATATACCGATTGAATTTTTATATTCATGAGAAATAAGACTGAATCTTAAATAAGCATGCATTCCAACACTTATAAATTCTGTAATTGCTGCAATTCTCTTATCTATATCGTCAAAAGCTACTACTCTGTCTGCAGGAAGATTTACGAACTCTCTCATAAATCCGTCATGCCCGCTGCTTAAGAATCCACCGCCTTTTCCATAATTCTCGTAAATAACCTTCTCTTCTCTGTTTCCAGGTATATTTGGTATCATTACAACAGACTGTCCTACTTTAAAAGTTCCTGTAGGATCATGGATAACACGTCCGCATGCTTCATGTATAAGAGCCATAGGAAGCTTTTTCCTTAAAATCTTTATATCTCTTTTACCCTGATAATATCTCTGATCAGCATGACAAAGAGCAAGATATTCAGGTCTTATAATAACCTGATCTTTAGTATCAACATCTTCATGTTTTACGGATATTGTCTTAGGTGTGATCAACTGATAAACACTGTTTAACATTTTATATCCTCCATAATAAGTGCTGTAGCCGCTTTCATATCATCGATTGTAGTGATCTTCATATTAGAAACTTCACCTTTAACAAGTCTTACAGGAACGTTTCTAACAACACAGATTTTGCATGCATCTGTAAGGATCTCTTTTTCATCATCTGAAAGATCATTGTAAAGTTCTTTTAATTTTGAAATTTTAAATGTCTGAGGTGTCTGTCCCTGGAACATCTGTCTTCTGTCTGGAATAGATGTAATCTTTTCTCCATCTTCAGAAACAACAATAGTATCAACTGCGCTTATAACTGTATCAACAGCTCCGCATTCTTTAGCCATCTCAACATTTTCTCCTATAATTCTAAGTGTAACAAAAGGTCTTACTGAATCATGTGTAACGATAATATTATCCTCATCGTCTCCGTTTCTCTTCTCGATCTCATCAATAATATTAAAGATCGTTGAGTTTCTGTCAGTTCCTCCCGGAACAAGGATTATATTTTTATCTGAATCAATGTATTTCTTAATAAGATCTTCTGTATAATCAATCCAGTCTGGATGAACGCCTACATAAATCTCATCAATGTCAGGAGAAAGAATAAACTTTTCAATTGTATGAATTATAATAGGTCTGCTTCCTAACATAAGGAACTGTTTTGGCTTGTCAATTCCCATTCTTGTTCCTTTTCCGCCTGCTAATATTGCACCAAATACCATTTTTGTTTCCTCCCGCTTAAATAACTTTATAATGGAATATTTATAACTCCTGCAACTTCTTTGCCAAAGTTTTCAGCCTGTCTTAAGGCTTTTTCAAAGTCTCTGTAACGTGTTATACCACACTCTTCAATAAACATGATCTTATCTGCTGCAAGAACTGCATGTGTATCTTTTGCATTGACAATATCATATTTTACGCTGCTTTCGTCTTTTGCGAGTTTTTTTATCAAAAGAAGTTTTAACTTTATCAGAAGTAGTCATAAGTGTAACTTTACCTTCATTTTCTCAACGTATTTAAGAACTTCTGCAAGATCAGCTGTTCCTCTGTATTCGTAAATAAATTTAAGGCCGTATTTCTCAAATGCTGAAACACCATTCATTGAAGGGTTAAATACATAGAGAACAAAATTCATAAATAATACAAAGAATACTGCAAATATAAATGCAATAACTGCACCTTTGATAATTGTTCCCTTATTGATAGCAACACCTTTAACTGCGATCTCATCTTCATTTTCAGTATCTGTTGGTGAGCTTGTTGTAAATGAGTTTACTTTATTTATAGTTACATTTTCAAGATGAGTTTCAGCTTCTTTTACAAGAGCATCAACCTTTTCCTCGACAAGCTCATTAAACTCTTCACTTGCTGTTAAAAGTCTTACAGTTACAGAACCATTTTCCGCGGTACTTTTAACTTCAATCTTACCAGACCAGTAGTTGCTGTCTGTATTTCTAAGCTGTACTTTATCAATTGAAAGATCATCAGAAATCTTATCTAAAACTTTCTCGTCTACATCCTCAAAAATATATGCACCATTCATATTTGCATAAATAAGATTAGCGAAAAATTCACTAAATGGCTCTAATTTCTCACCATTCTCACCGACAGAAACTCTGTCTGATTCTACGTTATAAACAATATATGTAGAATAGTTTGTTCCATGTGAAGTATCAGCATCCTTATGCTGAACTGCTTTTAAAACAAATGGAGCAAGCACAACTAAAAATGCCGCAAGTGCAACAATAATGTTTTTCTTAAAGTTTTTGTAAGTGTTAGCTAATAAATCTGCTAATGAATAAATTTTCAAACATTTTATTTCTCCTTTTTTAAATCAAAGTCCTCATAATCGCTTTTCGTATACCGCTCGAGCATGGTCGCCCCGAAGAATATAACAAACATAACTATCCAGAACTGAACTGTAAATAATGGCATGAAGCTTGACATAAAGCTGGCACGTGGTGTGAACAGTATGTCCTGAAGCATTACAAGACTTAAGGCCATTGGAAGGACCTTCTTTGCATACGCTAACTTCATCATAGCCACAAGAATGATTCCAAGTATTATACTAAATACAAATACTCCTATATATCTGTAATCAGTAAAAAGTTCCATAATATAACTACTTCCTATACCATGACCCTGAAGGTAATCATCTCCCATTACAATATAAGAAATGTTATGGGCATAACTATTACTTTCAAAAGCAAGTTCTATAGAGTTATTTTCAGGAAGCGGAGTTGTTCCAAACAACATTCCCCCTATATTTCCTCTATAGAAATAATCAATGATTGGTCCAAATGTATAATTTTTAAAAGCTCTTACCGGAAGATAGCATTCATATAAGTATCCTTTTGCAAGAACGCCAAAGCTTGTTCCCTGTTTGTAAATAAAATCTATAAGAAGCGCCATAATTCCGTTTGTTGCAACTTCCGCATCATCTCTTAGGTAGTTCATGGCACCCATGCCAAGCATAAGTACGGGTACTGATGCTATAATAAGAGTTTTTTCCACTTTGCCTATCCAGACTTCCTTCTTATCGCTAAACTGTCTCATACAGTAATATATTAAGGCAAACAGAAGACTTAGTATAAATGGGTTTCTAGTTCCTATAAGAAGGTATATACCATTTGACATAACATACATTGCAAGTACTATAAACGCATGCTTTTTCTTAGGTTTAGTCGCTAGATATACACACATTGAGAAGAACATAAACACTGATATAAGATAAACTATATAAGGAAGTTTACTTGTAAATGTTGCATAATAGTCATAGTAAGTTGTAGTTCTTCTATACATATATCTTTCGACTATTCTTGCAAGATAGAACGGGAAACTTGCTCCAAAAAAACAAAGTGATGTAAATCTTATATACTTTATATGAACTTCATATTTTTGTTCTTTTATAACATCCACCCTTGGTGTTTTACTTCTAAGTTTAAAATTCTTTCCTATTACCCCGCCTATTAAAAGGCCTATCATACTTAGTATAATAACAAAAAACGAAAACTGATATGTATTTGCATTATATGTAGCAAAACTCTTTGTCTGTATATAATCAATCATTGGTCTTGAAAACAGGAACAACCATAAGGTAATAAAGAAAAATAACTGTATTAAATAACTTTTCAATTCCGTTATAAAATACATCATACAGGCTATCCACAACGTTACAAGAGCAAAGAATATAAATTTAGTCTTACCATTAACACTAAATATTATAAAAAATGCCCCGAATAAACCAAACATGATCCAGACGATTAAAGAATAAATTCTTTTAAAATTAATATTTTCAAAATACTTTTCCATTTAATCCCCCTTTTGATTACTAAACAGCTGCCTTTCGATCTTATCAATCTGGGATTCTACTGTAAATTCCTCTATAAACTCAGCCATTTCATCTGCATCAGGATACTCCCTGCCTGATATGTAGGATATTATGGCTTCTACAGCTTCTTCATCAGAAGTGATTATCTTTCCAAATTTTCCATTGCATGATAACTCTTTTGCTCCACCTACATCTGTTGAAACAAATGGTTTCCCAAGACTTATCGCCTCTACAAACGCTCCTGAAAACCCTTCCTGATAAGACATAGATACAAGTAATTTTGTACGACTTAAAAATTTATAAGGATTCGTCTGATATCCAAGAAAGTGAACATAATTTTGAAGTCCGTACTTAGAAGTACGCTCCTTAAGTTCATTATCCATATCACCTGTACCTATTAAGTATAAATGATATTTATATCCCATTTGATGAATCTTATTAAGAAGCTCTAAAGTTCTGTCTGTACCTTTAAGCTTTTCAATACGACCGATGCAGCACATGCTGTCTTCTTCCATATGCATACCACAGTCTTCCTTTGCGGGTATCCTTATATCATCAAAATTGTATCCGTTATATATAGTTGTAATTTTGTCTTTATATTCAGGAAAAACATTTTCTATAGACTCCCTTGTCTTTTCTGAAATAGCGACTATAGTATCAGCTGTTCCAAGATGTTTTCTATGGCAACTTAAATACTTCTCATTTTCAGGCATATTTTCTATGCTTCCATGTATCCATGCAATCTTCTTTACATCTTTTCTCTTAGAAAACTGTAAAGGTGGATTCATGATCGTAAAAAGATATTTCAATATCATAGTTATCTTTAGCTACATGTCTTCTTACAAGTCCGGGGAACCAGAATCGAAGTCTCCATATAATTGCCTCGGCTATAGATGAATGTTTCTTACTCTTGTATGGCTTTAAGATATTGATGCCTTCTCTAAGTTTTTGGCATAGGCTTATCAAAATGTTCCATCTCAAGTATATCAATATCATATTTATCCGGATCAAGATTATTAACTATAGTAGCAAGGATCTTTTCTGCTCCTCCGCCAAGCGAAAATGACCATAGATAAAATAAAACTTTTTTCTTATTTTGCATTGTAATCTCCATGATACTCACGATAACTTCTATCAAGATCAAGTAATAAAGCGTCGTGGTGTGCAACCTGTTTCTCTATTGGAGGTGGTGTCATATAATCTCCAAAAGCTGTTTTTAAATACGCATCATATCCTACTGGAATAGGCATCTTAGTATCCTCAAAAGGTACCATAATATTACTTTCAAATGCCTCTATAGGATACTTCTTCTTCATGTAGAACGGACCTGAGCAGAGTTCTGTAATACCATCGCTGTCTTCCTTAGTATACTTAGTCATTTCCTTCTCTGCCTTTTTCCATATCTTATAACGAAGTTTTTTTCCTCTTATTACACCAAGAAGAACTTTACTTCCAAGACTCATTATTCCACCATGTTTTTCAGGCACTGTCTGTGCACAGAATAAAGAGTATATAAGTGCCCATATAACCTGTTTCTTTCTGTCGCTTTTCTTCTTTGGATAGTAATCAAGAGGAATAACATCAAGGGCAAGTCCGTGTGGAAGATCTAAGTCTACCTGATATGGTTTAACACATGTTGTCTCTCTGTCTCTTATAGTAATAAAAAGGTTACGGTCAACAAATTTATAATTACTCTTTGACATAAAATACTGATATTTAGCTTCCTGTGGCCATAACTTAGCAAGTTTCTCATAATCTTTTCTTGGCATAAAGAAATCAAGATCATCATCCCATGGAATAAATCCGCCGTGACGAAGTGAACCTATAGCTCCTCCTCCGCATAAATAACATAAAAGATTATGTTCATTACAAAACTCTACAAAATATTCAGCCATCTCAAGACTTTTTGCCTGTATCTGTTCCATATTATTTTCCTTTCCTATTTCAAGTCGAACATCCGTGAGACTTGGCGCGTGATTCTGGTCAGCGAAGCTGACATATTCCTATCAGAATCACTGCGCATCCTCGCGGAACGTTTATTTCAGTCGGAGATTGGACTCCCACTGAGATAAAACTCTTACTTTTTCCAGTAAGCTTTTAAAAGGTGACTCTTATAAGCAATCTCTTCATCGCTTGGCTTTTGCATATAGTCTCCATAAAACTGAGTGAGGAAAAGATCATAGTTTTCCGGAATTGGAACAACCATATCCTCAAAAGGTACATCAATAAGTTTCTCAAATGTACCTCTTTTAAATACTTCCTTCATTCCGTCTTTACCAACACCAATTGCCGCTTCGTATTTACCATCTTTAACGCTGTATTTTTTAATAAGCTTGTCAATTTTCTTAGTAAAGAAGCGAGGGTTTACTGCTCCTAAAGCATACCAGAATATAAGTCTGCAGAAATCTTTTAATTTGCTGTCACCATACTGGATATACTGTTTCTGAATATAACAGATCTGACGAAGTGTAACCATAAGATGAGCTTTCTTAATAACCTTAGTATCATTAAATCGGTCAATTGGGAAAACATCTACGAAAACACTTGTGTCATGTGGTTTTCTTGTAACATGGTTTTTGATAACAGTATCCTTATCAACAACAACCATAAAGTTCTGGAAGTACCAGTCACATGTATCTTTATCAAAAATACCGTAGCGTTCATTTCTGTCATTTATAACAGCCGCTTTTAAACGTTCATAGTCTTCTCTGTACATTCCTATATCAATATCGTCATCCCATGGAATAAATCCTTTATGACGAACTGCACCTAACATACTTCCGTAATGAATAAAATATTTAATATTATTTTCTTTACAAATTTTATCTATATAACTTAAGATTCCAAGCTGGGATCCCTGCAATTCTTCTTTTGTTAACTGTTTCATCTCTAATTCCCTTACATAATTATTATTTACTTAAAACTACTTCATATACGCATCAAGCTCATGAGGGTTTACCTGTTTTTCAACGGGTGGAAGCTGCATATAATCACCATAATACTGTCTTAAAAGTTTGTCATACTCTTTTGGACCTTTAAGAGTAACACCCTCAAACGGCATATCTATTATTTCCTTAAAAGGATCAAAATCAAGAACTTCTTTTTCCTTAAACTTAGAAGCAAGAAGACCTATATATTTACCATTGTCCTTTGTATACTTAGCTGAAGCCTTATCTATCTTCTTGGCAAAGAATGTAGGTGATACCGGTTTTAAGAAGAACCAGCATACGCTTCTTATCATATCTTTAATAACACTATCACCGTAAACGATATTGCAGTGCTTGCTAAAAGATAAAAGCTTAAAGCTCTCAAGGTTGTAGGTCTTATCTACTGCCTTCATATCATCGAACCTGTCCATTGGGAAAATATCGATAAATAATCCTGACTCGTAAGTCTTATCATTACGGTTATCAACTATTTTAGTATTAGTATCAATAACTTTTACAAAGTTGTTAAAGTAGTCCTTACTTGTTCTGTGATCAAGAATCTTGTAACGTCCGTTCTTTGGAAATGATGCAATAAGCTTTTCATAGTCAGCTCTTGGCATTGAAATATCAATATCATCATCCCATGGAATAAATCCCTTATGACGAACAGCACCAATAAGTGTGCCGTAGTTCATAATATATTTAAGGCCGTTTTCTTCACAAAAGTTGTGAACATACTCTAATATATCAAGTTCAATCTGTTTTACTTCTTTATCAGTAAGTTTTTTCATTTAATTAATCCCTTTATTCTTCTTTAAATCCTGTAACATAAGAGCTCTGTATATACCAACATTTACTTTTAAGGCAAGAGCCGCAATACGTCTGCCCTTTTCTGAAAATATGGTTATCTGCGATCTTAAAAGCATTCTTCTTTAAAAATCCAACAACATCTTTATAGTCAGGAAGTTTCTTATAATCATCTACAAGAAGCATACTGTCAAGAACTACAAAATGAGCATATGCTAATCTGAAGAAAGCTTCATCCTTAAGAGATGGAAATTCATTATTGATATAATCAATATATCCTGTATAAGCTTCTATCATATGAAGTTTCTAGGGTTGTATTTCTGAGTTGTTATACTATCCCCTCTGTGGAAATAATAGTAATAAGGCTTTGTAATAACAACATATGATTTAGCTGCCTTAACAAGGTCAAGGTGATAAAAAGCATCCTCATATATCTTGCCGACAGGAAACTGTAATTTATCTGCAATCTCCTTTTTAATAAGCTTATTACAAACAGATCCCGGAATCTTTTCACCTATAAGAAGTTCCTTTAAAAACTTCTCTCTGTCACACTCAAAAACAATTTCTGTGTCACTGCACTGTGGAACTTCCTTTGTATTGTAAACATTCATGATTCCGCATACTGCAACATCAGAATCAGTTCTTTTTATCTCACTGTAAAGAGAACTTATCATGTCAGGATGAATATAATCATCGCTGTCTATAAATATAATATAATCACCAGTGGCATTTAAAAGGCCGTGATTACGTGCTGATGAAAGTCCTCCATTAACTTTATGGCAGACTTTCACTCTGTTATCTTTTTTAGCTAGTTCATCACAAAGCTTACCACTTCCATCAGTGGCTCCATCATCAACTAAGACAATTTCAAGATTATCATATGTTTGATCTGCAATAGATTCAAATGATTTTTCCAAATATTTTTTAACGTTATATACCGGAACAACAACACTTATCTTATCCATGTAATCTACCCTTTACTTTATTAAACATTTCCATGAACACTTCATCTTTAGTAACAATAAGAGCTATACCGTAATATACACAGCATACAATAATAGTAACTGCAATATTAAGTATAAATGGAATACCCATATTCATATCTGTAGGTATTAAATGATTTACCAAAAATGATAAAGGTAAAAATCCTACAGTTATAAAAGTATATTTTCTAAATGAATGTATAACTATTTTCAAATCAACAAGATTATTCTTTTTAATGAAGCTGTATTCAATAAATAATAATATATATTCAGATAGTAAAGTTGTCATAATGTAATACTGTGGTGATGATACGCCAAATGCAAATAATATACTATCAAATATAAGATTACATATACCACCAATAATATAGAATATAGACAACTTATTCTCAAATCCCCTTATAAGGATTACCTGTGTACCCATGACAATTTCAAGAGCCCATGATATAGCTCTAAAAGCAAATACCTGTGTTACGATACCACCAGCCATATAACGTGTTCCATACATTATAACAGTTGCGTGAACACCAAGAGCAACAAGTCCCATACCAATAGGAGCCATAAAGAAACTGAAAATACTACTGCTCTTATTTATAAGATCCTGGTAAGATTTCTCATCTTCAAGACCTATATAGTAACTCAAACGTGGAACACTGACACTTATAGCACCACTAATAACACCCGATATAAGCATGATCATTCTCTGACCATTGGCATAGTATGAAACCTGCTCAGGCGCACCTATCTTAGATACAAAAGTAAGATCAAGGTTAGTGTAGAGCATTCCAGCATTGGCAAGAAGGAAAAGGCCAATAAGTGGTTTAATAAGATGTTTAAAGTTCTCAAGAGGAACCTTAACAAACTTAACATCCTTCTTTATCCATAAATAACTAAGAAAATAGTTAAGAAACTGGCTTGCTGACATAATTATCGCATACTGAACAATATCATCTGCTTCTTTAACGAATGCAAATATAGATACTAACATAAGAATACGTATAAAAAGTGTCTTATAGAATAAAAACGTATAATTTTCGAAAGCTTCATTTATCCATTCAATATAGAAAATCTGGGCAATAAGCTGAACACCAAGAATAAGCATAAGTAAATGCACACTTGGACTCTTGCTGTAAATCGGCATTATAATAATATAAAAAACTGTTGTTACAGCTGTACAGAAAAGAGATATATAAAACAATGTAGAAAACATTGTATTAAGTTTTTTCTGCGTTATCTTTAACCTTACTTATCTCCCTTATACCATAGTTATAAACACCAAGTGTTGCAAATGGTATAAACCAGTTAAGGTATGTATTAGCTATGTTAAATTCACCATATAACTGTTTACTTAAAATACGTGATAAATAAGCAGTAGTTATAAGTGGAAAAAATATATTTAAAAGTCTTACAAGTGTATTGGCTAACGCATTAAGCCTTATATCTTTCATAGAGTCTCTCCTATTTAAACCCCTGTTCTTTTTTCATATTTCCAAAATGGAAGTTTCAAAAATCCCACAACACTTCCTATTCCATAACTTACATGTAACAAGAAAAATAGAATCGGTAGCAACAATTGCTGCCAATATTTCTTCTGCCCCTTCACTGCCATAAATGACATAAGGATTGCCAGACAACTATACGCTCCCCACATGAGTTTAGCTAACAAAGAATGGTGACAGACTGCAAGCGCAGATGTCACAACAATGCCTCCTACAAATGCAAAAGGCACAAAATGATAAATTGCTAAACACTCTGGGCACGCCTTTAATGTCAGTGCAACCCAATATCCATTTCCATATTTCTGTTTTAACATTCCTGAAAGGGAACTTCTGGCATGCTGATAAGATATAATCTCTGGTGAATAGCAAATCTGATAACCGGCTTTACGAATTCTATAATGAAATTCATTATCTTCTGTCCGTCCCAACTGTTCATCAAACCCACCTACTTTCTCCAAAACTCTCTGCGATACGCACCATGAAAAAGAGATTTGACATACTGTTTCTTCTGACTTCTTCTGTAGGAAGCCATACTACTACCAAACATCGACTGTTCCGCAAGAAGAAGTGTTTCCTTCCACGGTGTACTCTCATCAATCATATTTGGTCTTGGACCACCCGATACCATTTCTCCGGATTCCAAAATTTCTACGTTTTTTCTCACGAATTCAGGCGGAATAGACGCATGTGCATCTACACGTATCATGACATCCCCTGAAAAATTATTGATTGCGACATTCCATCCAGAAGCCTGCTTTTTTCCTGGATTTTTCAAAACCTGAACATTCTTGAAATCAGTCATCTGCTGTTGAAATCTTTCCATGATCTCTTTTGTGGAATCTGTAGACATACTGTCAATCAGAACCACTTCCATCTTCTCATGGTCGTAATCCTGAGCTTGGATATCTTCCAAGAGTTTTCCTAAAACTTTTTCTTCGTTATAAGCAACAACGCAAACAGATACTATCATCTTACATTTCCCCTACTTCATTACTTGATCACAGCGATCACGGTTTTAATCATTGTACTGATATCACGTAAGAAACTGAACTTTTCAATCTCTCTCAAATTATATACCATCTTTGCCGGTAATACTTCGTTTATATATACTTCATCTGCATTCTCTGCATTTTCAAGAAGCTTTTCTTCGTCCTTATATTCGATGCTCGTACGGGATGTTACTCCTGCAGGCATAAGGAATGTTGCCATCATTTCCTCCGTATAGTGAGCTGTATATTTCGGCACTTCCGGTCTTGTACCCACAAAAGTCATATCACCTTTCAAAACATTAAACAGCTGCGGTAATTCATCCAGACGGATCTTTCTAAGCAGATGTCCCATTCTTGTAATACGTGCATCCCCTTTTGTTGTAACCTGTGTTCCAAGCTTGTCCGCATTATTAACCATTGTTCTGAATTTCCAAATTTTAAATTTTCTTCCGTAGGTTGTCACACGAACCTGTTTAAATAAAACAGGTCCTTTAGAATCCAATTTAATCATAACACTAAGTATGATAAGAACTGGAGATAAAATAATGATCATAATCAAAGAGCATATAATATCAAATGCTCTTTTCAATTTCAACTCTTTTTCATGCTCCTGTAAAATATCATAATAGTATTTCACTTTATCATTCTGCATTACTTTTGGCAATTCATTCCATTTTTTCATATATACTATCCTTATAAGTATCCGTAACTTTCACTCAAAACTACAGACATTCTTTAAATGATTTAATAATATACTCCACATCTTCATCTGATAACTTCGTGTGAAGTGGAAGTGTAATTTCATTTTCAAACATTGCATAAGCGTTCGGGTAATCTTTAATATCAAAGCCAAGATTCTTATACGCTGTCAGAAGCGGCAGTGGTTTATAATGTACATTCGTCGCAATTCCCTTTTCTGCCATCTTCTCAATAATCTTGTTGCACTCTTCTCTTGTCTTTCCATTCACACGAACAAGATATAAATGACCGCTTGACTGACTTTTTTCTGTATAATGCTCAAGAACTGTAACATCTTCATCCTTCAAAGCTTCGTTGTATTTCTCAATGATTTCTCTTCTTCTCTCAAGGAGTGCCGGATATCTTCTCAACTGCGCAAGTCCGAGTGATGCCATGATATCAGTCATATTACATTTAAAATAAGGTGCTACAATGTCATATTCCCATGCTCCAAGCTGAGTCTTTGCCAAAGCATCCTTAGACTGACCATGAAGTGAAAGAAGCATAAACTGCTTGTATAACTCTTCGTTATCTACACCATCAATATCTCTCCAAGTCGCTGCACCACCTTCAGCTGTTGTAAGGTTCTTCACTGCATGGAAAGAAAAGCTTGTGAAGTCAGCAATACTTCCGCACATCTTGCCATTCTGCTTTGCACCCATTGCATGTGCAGCATCTGAAAGAATTGCAATACGTCCCATCTTCTTCTGAATGTCAGTTTTTGGCTGGAAAAGATATTTCTTTTCTTCTGCAATCTCAAATGCTTTTGTATAATCACAGATTCGTCCACCCAAATCTACCATAATGATTGCTTTTGTCTTTTCCGTAACAGCTGCTTCTACCTGATCCATATTCATCTGATAAGAATCTTTGTCTACATCGACCATGACAATTTTCGCACCGACATGAGCAATCACACTTGCAGTTGCAGTATATGTATATGCGGTTGTGATCACTTCATCGCCTTCTCCAATTCCAAGCACACGAAGAATCAATTCAGCTGCAGCTGTCGCAGAATTCAGACAAGCCACCTTGCTTGTTCCCATGTATTCTGCCAGTTCATTCTCAAATCGCTTTGTCTTCGGTCCAGTTGTGATCCAGCCACTTTTCAGCGCATCTACAACTTCTGCTATTTCCTCTTCTGTTATATCCGGTGGTGAAAATGCTATATGTCTGTTTTCCATTGTATTAATCCTCCATTACAGGTTTTTCATGACTGATTTTTCCAAGTTCACGTAATTCCTTATTCACTTCTTCATCTCGTTTCAAGTCTTCCTGTCTGATATGATAAGTTGGAACGATTTCAGATACGATCTGCTTTACATTCAAGCTTTCATTCATTGCTGCCTCTTCCAGTTCTCGTAATCCACTCAGGAAATGCACTTCATTAAACTCAAGTGGTTTTCCAATATAGATTAGATTATTATCAGTCTTCTGAATTCCTTCCTCTTTTACCAGAAGTTCCTCATACAATTTTTCTCCTGGACGCAATCCTGTATATTTAATATCCATATCCACACCAAGTGTATATCCTGAAAGACGGATCAGGTTTTTCGCAAGATCTGCAATCTTCACAGGTTCTCCCATATCTAATACGAAAATTTCTCCTCCCTTAGCAAACGCACCTGCTTCAAGTACAAGTGATACTGCTTCCGGAATTGTCATGAAATAACGAATGATGTCCGGATGTGTAACTGTAAGCGGACCTCCTGCAGCCATCTGACGCTTGAACAATGGAATAACACTTCCATTACTTCCAAGAACATTTCCAAAACGTACTGCTACATATTCTGTCTTAGAGTATCTATTGAATGTCTGAATGATCATCTCACACATTCTCTTAGATGCACCCATAATGTTTGTCGGATTAACTGCTTTGTCCGTTGAAATAAGAACAAATCTCTTTACTCCGAACTTGTCTGCAGCTCTCGCTGTCTTATAAGTTCCAAATACATTGTTCTTAATTGCCTCGTTCGGACTATCCTCCATCAGCGGAACATGTTTATGTGCAGCCGCATGATAAATCACGTCCGGTCTGTATGTTTCTATAACGGATTCAATACGGCTTGTGTTTCTTACAGATCCAATCAACACGGTCAAATTCAACTCTGGATGGTTTAATTTCAACTCCTGCTGAATATCATACGCATTATTTTCATAAATATCAAAAATGATCAATCTTGATGGTTTATATTTTGCTATCTGACGGCAAAGTTCACTACCGATAGAACCGCCACCACCAGTTACCATGATGCATCTACCTTCAATAAATCCGCGCACACTTTCCAGATCTACTTTAATCGGATCTCTCCCAAGTAAATCTTCGATAGAAACATCTCTTAGTTTTGAAACACTCACATCCTCTGTGATCAACTGGTACATACCCGGAAGGATTTTCAGCTTACAAGTTGTCTGATTACAGATGCGAAGGATGTCTCTTGTTACTTTCGGAGATGCAGAAGGGATTGCAAGAATAATCTCATCAACTTCATATTTCTTTGCTACATCTAAAATGCACTCTCTGCCACCAAGAATACGAACACCGTGAATCAGTTTTCCTTTCTTGTGTGGATTATCATCAATAACGCCTACTACCTTACTGTTCAAATGTGCACTGTACTTCAGTTCCTGAATGATCATACTTCCGGCTTCACCAGCTCCGATCACTAATGTATGATATACGTGACCTTGAGGTTTTCTTAGTCCACTTTTCAATACCCAATAAATTCTATATGAAAATCTTGTTAAAACTGTAGTGCTGAGTAGCAAAAAAAAGTAAAATACATGAAAGCTTCTCGGAACAGGAAGAACTAAAAGTTGCATTCCAAACCCTTGGCATACTGTTGACAAGAAGCAAGCAACACCTATCATCGTCAATTCTCTTAATCCTGCAAAAGACCAAACACTATTATACAAATTTAAAATCATAAATATTACAAGTGTTGAAATTATTCCAATAGGCAAATAGGATTTCATACTATGAATATATTCTTTTGGAATCCACGAATAATGTAATTCATATCGAAGTATTAATGACAAATATGAATGAATAATAATTGTTAATATATCTACTCCGCATAGTAAAATCATTCGATTTCTGGAATTATGCAAATTAAGTATCTTTTTCATCTTTATATCCTCTTTTATAAATTGTTACGATTTTTTTACATACGGTTATATAATAACAAATTTTATATCATTTTACAATACATCATCTTATCTCTTTTTTATGACTTTTGATGATTTTTTCTTATTATACTCTTATTTTCTCAAAAAATACCCCAAAATAGTTGAATAATTCCTCGCTGACTCTCCATTCATATGACCATCATAATCTGTATATTTTGTAATATCATGTGAAAACAAATCATAGTATTCCGTATTAAAATTCAGATATTCTACCTCATAGAATAAAACAGCACTCCAAAAATTGCCAATCCGTTATATTGATCTGGATTTCCAAATATCGCATCCACAAACACCGCTGACCAGTCTGCAAGAATCATCTTCTTAAAAAATCCCCAAAAAATACGCTGAATTCCTCTGCAAATTTTCTGTAGATCAAAGGAATGTCCTTCGTATAATTGTTCTGCTAATCTACTATGTCTCCCAATCGGTCCCTGTAAAATTTGTGGGAAATAGGATACGAACAATGCATAACGGAAAATATTTTTCTCTGCATGATCTCTTTTCCAATATATGTCAAGCAAATATCCTGATGTTTGAAACGTGTAAAATGAAATACCTAACGGCAATAAAATCTGCATTCCAAAATTAAGAATCAGCCCTATGATCAGATATCGTTTTGCTTTCTTTTTATCTTGATTCACTTCATGTTCTATCGCCACTCCACAGAGATAAGTGATTATCGTTGAGAAAAGTAAAAATGGAAAGTACTTTGTCCCTGCAGCAAGATAATAAATTTAGCTTGTTAAAAGAAGCCCCCACCATCGCATCTTTTTTGGAAACAGGTAATACAAAAGCACAGCCCCGGCTACAAATATAATAAATAAATTTGATACTAATGACATATTTCTTCTTATACCTTAAAAGGGATGGGAACACACGGCCCCCATCTCTTTTTCTCTTTCTTAATTAATTATTCAAGAATACTTTCTGCATTCTTACTGTTCTAGTATAAGAATCCATCATCCAAACATGCGTCATCTCCTGATGAATCGGAAGAACCTGCCCCCGCATCACTGCTTGGTTCACTTGCTCCAACTCATCTTTCATTTCCTTCCCTGTTGAAATAACTAGTATCAATTTTTACATTTTCTTGAGCTTTTGTATCATCTTCACAATATCAACACCATATCCTTTGGCAGCTGCCCATCCTTTTTTCTTAGGATTGTTAGGTATACTTAGCCATTCTACATAAATTGCACTTCCTCGTTCAACATACTTAAAACGATTATCTACGCATGTCTGATTTAAAGATTTTGTTGATCCATATGCCTTCAAATGCTGAATTTGTGCACGTACACCCTCTCTTACATCTTTAAATGATTCACCTGAAACACTATTTCCTGTTGCTCCCATGCCCGCAAAATTATACTGCTCTGCTTTCACAACACCTGTAAATTGTAACCAACCTGTCTCTTTCATCGCCTGTACAAATGCAACTTCTGCTTTAATTCCTTCTGCCACAGCTTCTTCGTAATAAATCTGACAAAAATCTCTGATTGTAGCCGCCCCACCTTTTCGCATTACATCTTCCGGATAAGCTTTCTTACTTGCCTCAAAATAAGCTACCATCTGATCCACTGTTACTTCGGTATCTCCTTCAATCAAATACGTCCCCTCAACAACATTAGAATTTGTATTCGAATTGTTTGTGCCGGCACTTCCATTTATTTTGTCATCATTTATCCCCGGAATCTCATCATATTTCTTGGTAGAATCATACATTCCATCATCATTAAAGAAATACCATGTTCCATCTATTTTCTGCCAACCGGTTTTCATTGCTCCATCGTCTGTTCCACCAAAGTAATACCAATCGCCACCTACTTTTGCAAAACCGGTTCGCATTGCTCCATCATTGGATTCACCAAAGTAATACCAGTTTGTTCCCAGCTTTTTCCATCCAGTCTGCATGTAGCCGTCGTCTGCACTCCCCAAATAGTACCATGTGCTTCCAACTTTCTGCCAGCCAGTTTTCATTGCTCCATTCTCTTTATCACTAAAATAATACCAGGCTCCACCGATTTTCTGCCAACCTGTTTGCAGATATCCACCATTTGAACTACCTAGATAGTACCAGGACTCTCCTATTTTCTGCCAACCGGTCTTCATTGCTCCATCATTAGCTTCACCAAAATAATACCTGTCTCCACCAATCTTCTGCCAACCGATTCGCATTGCTCCGTCGTCAGATTCACCGAAATAATACCACTTGGTTCCTATTTTTTGGCCAACCAGTTAACATATATCCACTTGAATTAAAATAATACCAATTGGTTCCTATTTTTTGCCAACCGATTCGCATAATTCCATCATCTGTTCCACCTAGATATGACCATTTTCCACTAATTTTCTGCCAGCTAGTCTCCATATAGCCATTAGAATCAAAATAATACCAGCTTCCACTAATCTGTGCCCACTGATTTTTAAATAGCTTGTTCCAGATGCATACCACCAACCAGTAGAATCCTTGTACCACTGTCCCTTTGACAGACCAAAATATTTCGCAATTCCAGTCGCATCGGCAACACCAAGTTTCTTCAGTCCAGCTTCATTATTTAGAAAATTATTTACATCCGATGTATTGGTCACAAACGCATGTTCCACTATAATTCCCGGAATTCCATGCTCCTTTGCAGAAATCTGAACTGTAAAATAATCTGAAAGAGAGCCATCCTCATAACGTTCATTCACAGTTGTATTTTTTGAATAAATTTTTCTTTCTTCCAGTCCCAGCCCAACAAGTTCTGACTCGATCAGTGTAGCCAGTTTCTTTCCGTCATTTCCGACCTGTGGTTTCCAGTTTGTGTTCGGAATGATTATTTCTGCACCTTTTGCTGCTGAAGATAGAGATGAATTCAAATGAAAGCTGACATAGACACTTGCTCCAGCTGCCGCTGCATCAGCTACTCTCTGATCAATATCGTGAGCAGAACTTCCGCCCGGATGCGGACAGTCTGCTGTTGTTCTTGTCATGTAGACTGATACGCCTGCATACTCTTCCAGTTCTGCTTTACAATACTGTGCAATCTTTAATGTAAGGACTTCTTCTCGTACGCCGTTTGCTGATGCGCCAGCGTGTGTTGAATCATGTCCTGGATCAAGTGCTACTACAATATTAGATGACTGTGTCTGAACTCCGTCATCACTCATCATTGCTGGAATTTCCTGTTCTGCCTGAACAATTGCCTCCTCGATACTTGACTGCTCAGTAACATTTCCGGATTCATCAATATTGTATGCCGCAATATCTGCTGATACCTCTTCCTCACTTACCGGCTGTAACTCTTCAATTCCTTCATATTTTTCATCTACGCCAAAGAGTGCTTCTATTCCAAGATCTGCAAGGGAATAATCATATACATTTCCCGCAATTGTAACGTGCAGTTCTGTAACAGAATAGACTCCCCTTTCCTGCTCTGTATAAGCTCTTTCAAACAGATATATATCATCTGTTTCCTGTACTGCAGTCCACACTTCTTCTCCTACTGGTCCCTGCACAGTTGCGGTCATCTGTTCAATCCCCTCGGAACCATCTCCCCAGGATACCACTACCTTCTGTGTATTCGGTGTTTCCAGATAAGGCTGATCTATGTACATATAATTTAGGCGCTGTTCAGTACCGGCTGCCTGTTTTTCATCTACTGCATTCTCATCTACATGATCCGTAGCTGTCTCCGCTCCCATCACTGCTGACTCTGCCGGAGTCTCAGCCCATGCCGTCACCGGTAGCGCTGTAATAGACATTGCCGCTGTCAACAATAATACCGTACATTTTTTTAATAATTTTTTCACTTTTTTTCACATCCCCGCTTCCTATTGCTTTGTCATATAACCTGCCAGAACTGCACCACTTGTCTCAAATGTACGTCCTGCTTCTGTTATCTTGATCTTCTCACACTGGAAGCTGTCCAGATACGTGTTTACAACACATGCAAGCACTTCCGTTTCTCCTGTTGTTCCCATGGAACGAATATAATTCCCAAATCCTTCATCTACATCAAGATCTATCGTCTTCTCTTCTTCGTTCACTTTGAAAGAATTCATCCCACATTCTGAAGTGATCACTAACTTTTCCTGAAGTAATGACCAAATCTTTTCTTCATTTAAAGAATCTGTCTCCACATCTTCTGTCTGGATCTCTCCTGAACTCATATTGATAGAATAAATCTTCATGACACTTTTTGTTTTCTCTGATTCTTCTTTCTTATCGTCTGTCTGTTCTGTATCGTTCTTTGTATCACTCTTATTTTCATCGTCTGTCTTCGTAGTATCCTGACCTTCTACCTGTTCTGGATTCTTTGTATCCGTACTGTCTTTCTTTCCACAGCCTATCGCAAGTACCGCTGTAAGGCAGCACATCGCATAAAATAACTTCCTCTTATACATTTTTGCTCCTCCTCCACTATCGCAAAGCAATCTGTCACGATTATCATTCTATCGCAATCATCCCACTTTGTCTATATTTCTTCAATAGTTTCAGCAATATTTCTATAAAAATCACGATACTATTCTCACCACCAAAAGGGGCAGCCATTAATGACTGCCCCTAAATTATTCAACTATTTTTCACCACTTTAACTAATTTACTATTTTACCCAAATACCATCATTTGCGAACCAGTATGTTGTACCATTAATCTTTCTTTCTCCGGTATATGCTCTTCCTTTTGCATCTGTATAATACCAAACGCCATCCAGCTTATGCCAACCATTTTTCAGAAGATAACCATTGTCATCATATACATAAATTTCATCTGTACCTGTCCATATGCTTCCAGTATACATCTCACCATCCCAACCGAAACGATGACCATTGTACCAACTATCTCTGACTGGTTCTCCATTCTTTATATAATACCAATAAGTCTGACCGTCAGATTTGATAGAAAACCATCCGTCATTCGGTTCACAAACTGCTCCGTCCTGATCAAAGAAATAATACTCGCCTTCTCCGGTATCTTCATCCCATACTTCTCTATATCCTGTCCTTGTCGACGGTGAAAGGTAATATCTCTTTCCTCCATAGTTAAACCATCCGTTCTTCGGAATTCCGTTTTCAAGATAATACCATTGGCCATATTCTCCTAATTGCCAGCCATTTGCTTTTGAAACTGTACCATCCGATCCCACAAACACTACTTCATGATTAATATCATCATATACTGTTGTGTTTGCATACATTTCATAATTCCATTCCTTAAAGTAATATGTTTTTCCTCCGATTACTTGTCTTCCTTTTAACAGTGACCCATTACTATCAACGTAATACCATTTATCACCAACTTTATTCCAATCCGACTTTTTCACATAGCCAATAAATTTTCCGTCGTCTGCAAATTTACATAAGCCATAGTATCCTGTATCTACAATTCCATTTGAAACCATGTAACCTGATCCATTAATGTAATAATCACCGACCCACACATTTTTCAAAATTTTTCCGTCTGTTCCAGCATATCTCCAACTATATTCTCCTTCATATCCTGGTATTTTAACCCAGCTATTTCTCTGATAAACCCCCTGGTGATCTACATAATAATCTGCGTTATTGTCATCGTCTTCCTCTATATAAGTATTTGTGCACATTACACCATGACTGATATAGTAAGATCCAACCCATCCTGTATATGGCTTGCCCTCACTGTAATAATACCACTTGCCATCAACCAATGACCAATCATTCTTTTTGATAGGATTATTTTCCTGCCAAATACCATTATCATCAAAGTATTCATACTTGCCGTTATCATAATCACCCTTATTATAAACCCAGCACATTCCTTTAGCCATTGCACCTGATTCATTTAAGTAATACCAAACGTCACCTGCACCTGATTTCCAACTATGTGTCAATAAAGCTCCATCTTCTCCTGCATAATACCAATCATATCCTTCCTGATACCAGTCATTTTTCAGAATAACTCCATCGGAATCTGTATGATAGCTGTTCCCATTAAAGTAGAAATCTCCAGTCACCATTTTACCTTCAGAGTCAACATAGTAAAGATCATTTCCATACTTTATGAACTCATTTTTACGTACACTTCCATCTGCATTCATGTAATACCAATTATTTTTGTACGTATTCCATTCCGGCGTATTTATAAGAGCTCCTGAAGAATCTGTCAGGTACAATGTATTACTATCATGAACCTCAATTCTTCCTACTTGCATCTCTCCATCATAGTTAAAGTAATACTTCTTTCCCCAAATGTCATAAATGCCATTTTTCAATATATCGCCATCTCTCCAGAAATACCACGCACCATCATACTTAACCCAGTCGTTTGTTTCCTGGATCACTCCAGAATCATTTGTCATATAATGAGTTTCACTGCCGTCATGATATGTTTCTGTAAGATACCCTGAAAGCATCGTTGCATTATACATGAAATAGTATTTTTTACCACCAATTGTTTTAACTCCATCAGCGTACAACTTTCCGTCTTTTGAATAATACCATTCTCCCTCATGGTGAATCCAATCTGACTTTTGCTGAATTTCGCCACTATTATTGGCAAAGTAATAATAATAACCATCATCTTCCCGGGCTTCAAATACTCCAGTTGCCATAACGCCATTCCCATCGAGGTAGTATTTTGAACCACTATATGAAAGGAATTCCCCTCTAAGAAGATAAAGATTACCGTCACTATCTTTTTTATAATAGCACCATGTTTTTTCCGTCTTTTGTTTTATTCCATCCTTCAGTTGGTGTATAAATAACGAT
>ENA-OQET01000064-OQET01000064.1-human-gut-metagenome-genome-assembly--contig:-NODE-64-length-55584-cov-4.066304_pt1 | contig 55584 bp, 51 predicted proteins | sample MGYA00242800_ERZ504645 | MGnify/ENA primary metagenome ERZ504645 (study PRJEB26092, sample SAMD00036308) | human gut metagenome | host: Homo sapiens | study: EMG produced TPA metagenomics assembly of... | reverse complement strand
AAAGGTCGCGCACACGGGAAGCGCCGACGCCGACATACATCTCGACGAAATCCGAGCCGGAAATCGAGAAGAAAGGCACGTTAGCCTCGCCCGCGACAGCCCTTGCAAGCAAAGTTTTACCTGTACCGGGAGGGCCGACGAGCAGAACGCCGCGCGGTATTCTCGCGCCGAGCTTGTTGAAATGTGAGGGATCTTTGAGGAAATCGACTATCTCGCTGAGCTCCTCTTTCTCTTCGTCAGCGCCCGCGACATCATCAAACGTCGTCTTGCGGCTCTCGTCCTTTGCACGCTTGACGCGCGCCTTGCCGAACGAAAGGGTGCGGTTGTTCTCGTTGTTCATGGCGTTGTTCATCTTGCGGAACATATAGAACAGAAGTACGCCGAGAATGACGAGCATGAGAAGCGTCGGGACGATATTGAGAAGCAGTGCGCCGGTCGAGCCGGTCTCGTACTGCGCCTTTATCGGGGCGTCCGGATGCGCTCTGTTATATGCGATAACGCCGTTGTGTATGTCCTCCTGGAACATACTGACGTTCGGGACGGTGTAGGTATATACCTTGTTGTCGCCCTTGAGCTTGAATTCAAGCGCGCCGCTCGACATATTCAGATCGTATTCCGTGACCTTCTTGTCGTCAAAATACTGCACGACCTGATAATACTCAAGCTTTTCCTTCTTCTGCTGTCTTGCATAGAGGGAAACACCGGAGATTATAAGGACGGGTATAAGAATATACGGTATCCATGCCAGCGCTTTTCTTGCGCCGCTGTTGGTGTCTTTCTTGTTATTTTTCAAACGTCAAATCACTCCTATGACTGCCGAAGTTTTCTTGAATGAGCCGCTCTTACTTCTCATAGACCGAACGGCTGAGCACGCCGAGGAAAGGCACGTTGCGGTACTTCTCGGCATAGTCGAGACCGTAGCCGACAACGAACTCGTCGGGCACTTCCGTTCCCGCATAGTCCGCCTTGAGATCCTTTATCATGCGGCGCTCGGGTTTATCGAGGAAGGTGCATATCTTTATGCTCGCGGGTCTGCGCGCTCTGAGCATCTCGGATATGTAATGGAGGGTCTTGCCGGAATCGAGGATATCCTCGACCAGAAGCAGATCGTAGCCCTCGATGGGTCTGTCAAGGTCTTTGATTATCTTGACTTCGCCGGAGCTTTCGGTTCCCGAGCCGTAGCTCGAAACCGCCATAAAGTCTATCTCGCAGGGTATCGTTATCGCTCTCATGAGATCCGCCATGAAAACGACCGAGCCTTTAAGGACGCTTACCATGAGCAGCTTTTTGCCCTTGTAGTCCTCGCTTATCTGCCTGCCGAGGCGGGAGACTATCTCATGTATCTGCTCTTCGCTGAGCAATACTCTCTCTATATCCTCTATCATTGCTTTTCCCTCCGTATTATAAGCACATTTTCAGTGTTTTTTCCGACGCGGCATCGTCTGTCCGCGCCGAATCCCTCAACCCACAGCACACCCGACTCGTCGCGCAGCACTGCGACATCGCAGCGGCTCTCCGGCAGGACATGTGCCTCATTGAAAAGTTTTTTCAGGCTTTTTGTGCATCCGCGCTTTGCAAGGGTCAGTTTATCGCCCGCGCAGCGGCTCCCGACTTGAACTTTTCCATTTATTCTATCACAATCAATGCAATAATCCAACATATCTTTGTGAATTTTTTGTGTATCAAAGAAAACTTTTTTGTTAACCCGACAAATTGAAACGCGCCCGTTATGGCATACGGAACCGTTTATGCACTCGGGTTTGACATCTTCGGACCACTCTTCGCTCATCTTTGCGGGAGTTTTGAAGCGAATAATATCGCCGTCCGAGACGGCAAAAATATCTGGCGACAGCTGAATTTTCCCGCCGCCTTGGAGAATATTTTCAACTGCATTTACGGTCCTGAAGTCCGCCGACTTCGGGCATACATTTTTAATAGCGCCGAGCAGAGCGCGGCGGCGTATCGCCGGATGAGCCGAAAGCAGAGCTTCGCAGGAGAGCCCGCCGTCTTTTTTGGCGGACGCCAGAAGCGACTCCGTTTCGCCCTCAAGAAAATCCTCATCAAGTGCTGCATTCTGAGAAAAATGCGAGGCGTTCTCTTCAAAAGCGGAGTTTATCTCCTTGAGCGCCGGGACTGCGATATGGCGAATTTTATTGCGGCTGTAATCGAGAGTCAGATTAGTGCTGTCCGTCACAAAATCGAGAGAATTTTCGCGGCAAAAAGCTTCGATATCCTCTCTCGTGCAGAATATCAGCGGTCTTATAATATTCCCGCGAACGGGCGGTATGCCGCACAGACCTTTCAGCGACGAGCCGCGTGCGAGATTGAAGAGCATCGTTTCGGCGTTGTCGCTCGCGGTATGGGCGGTTGCGATCTTCGCGTTTTTGTCTATTGATTCAAAGAACTCATAGCGCACTCTGCGCCCGCACTCTTCGCAGGTCTCCCCGCTCTGTTTTGCAAGGGCTGCAACATCGGCGTGAAGGACTTCAAAACGAAGAGAGTTCTTTTCGCAGAAGGAGCGCACATATTCCTCGTCGCGCCGCGCCTCCTCACCGCGCAGCCCGTGGTTGACATGGGCGACGGTCAGGGACAGCGAATACCGCTCGCTTATTTTCATAAGAAAGAGCAGCATTGCCATTGAATCGGCACCGCCCGAGACCGCGGCTATGACCGCAGCTCCCGGGCTGAGCATATTATATTTTTCCACGGCGCTGAGCGCTTTATCAAGCATTCTGAATCTTCTCCACGCCCATGAACAGAGTGTGATCCGCATCCCAGATGAAATCGACGGTCTTTGTCGGACCGTGTCTGTTCTTGGCAACAATGACCTCGACCTCGTTGGCAACGGGCGCGGTGGGCGCGGGCTCATCGTCGCCGTCCGGGTCGTCTTTTTTCGTTCTTGTAATATTCCTCACGGTAGAGCATGAGGACTATATCCGCATCCTGCTCGATAGAGCCCGATTCACGCAGATCGGACAGCTGAGGACGGTGAGATTTTCCCCTGCCCTCGGTGCCTCTGGAGAGCTGGGCGCAGCAGATGACGGGGATATTCAGATCCTTCGCCATGAGCTTGAGGCTTCGGGTTATCTCGGTGACCTCCTGCACGCGGTTTTCGACCTTTGTGCCGGAGCGGATGAGTCCGAGGTAATCTATAATAATACAATCGACATTCTTGAGTCTGCGTGCGCGCGCTTTCATCTCGGCGACGGTTATCGTGCTCGTATCGTCAAAATACAGCTCGCAGTCGTTGAGCGAAGCGGTAGCAAGTCCGAGGCGGGTCCAGTCATCGGTATCGAGCTGGCCGGTTCTCATCTTTGTGCTGAGCACGCGCGCTTCGGTGGAGAGCACTCTCTGCGCGAGCTGCTCTTTCGTCATTTCGAGCGAGAAGAAGAGTATCTTTTTCTTCGCTTTAACGGCGACATTCCTCGCGAGGTTCAGAGCGAAGCTCGTTTTACCCATTGCAGGGCGCGCGCCGATAAGTATGAGGTCGGATTTGTTGAGTCCGGCGATAACATCGTCAAGATCCCTGTAGCCGGTTGAGATTCCCTTGAACGCTTCTGCGCCCTCGGAGCTCAACTTTTTGCAGGGTATCATAGACCTGATTGACTATTATATCGCTGAGCTTCGACGGGCCTGTGCTCGTCTTGCCCTGGCGGATATCGTATATCCTCTGCTCCGCCGCGTCGAGGAGCATATCCGCGCTGTCGGTCTGGGCGACGGCGTTGTCGATAGTCTCCTGCGAGACTGTGATGAGGGTGCGCATGAAATATTTTTCGCGCACTATTTTTGCATATGACTCGACATTTGAAGTGGTCGGCACGCTCTGAGCGAGCTGGAACAGATAGTTCTTGCCTGCCGCCTCGTCATATGTTCCGTTATTCTTGAGCGTTTCGAGAATAATGAGCGGATCAATCTTGTTGCCGAGCGCATCGAGACTCACCATGACGGAGAAAATCTCTTTGTGCTGCGGGAGATAGAAATACTCCGGGCGAAGATAGATCAGCACCTGCGGCATACAGTTCGGATCCATCAGCACGCATCCGAGCACCGCCTGCTCCGCCTCAAGGCTGAAGGGCATCTGATACCCCTCGGGCAGGGTTAGGTTATTCACATCCACTTTTGTTAGATCCTCCGGTTTTCAGCAATTATTCCTCGCCCACGCTGACATAGACGGTTGCGTTGACGCCGTTATATACCTTCACTTCGGCGCTGAATGTGCCGAAAGACTTGATATCCTCCATGGACACCTTTCTCTTGTCGACCGAAACGCCGAACTGGCGGCTTATCGACTCGGCGACTTCCTTTGCGGTAACGGAGCCGAAGATTTTTCCGCCCTGACCCGCTTTGGCGGTGAGTTTGACCGGTCTTGCCGTTTATCTTCGCGGCAACTTCCTTGGCGTTCTTGAGCTCGGTTTCGAGCCTATACTTCTCCGCGGACTCGCGGGTTTTTTCAGCTCGTTCATCGCCTGAGCGTTTGCTTCAACGGCGAGCTTTCTCGGGAAGAGGAAGTTTCTCGCGTAGCCGTCGGAAGCGTTGACGAGCTCGCCCTTCTTGCCGAGGCTTTTTACATCCTGAGTGAGAATAACTTTCATTTATATCAATTCCTTTCGGGTTATTTACGGGTGTAATTATATCGGATTGGAGTGGGGCTTGCGCGAAAATTTTGTGCCGCTCAGGCGGCATCGGTGCGTCGGGGTCGCCGCACCCTACAAGCCGCACACCAATGATTTTATTCAAACTTGGCGGGCGGATGATACCCGCCACTACTGTATTCATTTATTTATATCAGCGAGCTAACCCCTCAGTCTTGGCTTCGCCAATCCAGCTCCCCTTTCAGGGGCGCCGATGTGAGTTTGCTGCCGGTAATTTTACACCGATTCGCTGGCGGATGATATCAGCTATATTTATCGTCTGAGCGAAGTGAGGTCAATCCCTCAGTCACTTCGTGACAGCTCTCTTTACACAAGGGAGCCAGTATGAATATCACGAAATCGGGGTTGGCTCTTCGCCGTCGGTGCGGGGATATTTGGCGTCGATCGCTTCGCAGAGCTTCGACTTTGCCTCCTCCATATTCACGCCGGTAAGCTGAGCCGCCGCCATGGTGCGGTGACCGCCGCCGCCAAGATATTCCATGATTATCTGGACATTCAGGTCGCCGTAGGAACGCGCCGAGATATTGACGCTGTCCTTTCCGCTGTCGAAGATAACAAACGAGGCTTTTACGCCGCTGACTTCAAGCAGTTCGTCCGCCGCCTGGGCGCTGAGCAGTCTCGCGTTCTCCATGCCGGGTGCGGTGCAGGCTATGGCACAGCCCCTGTAGATATGCGCGGCGGAGATTATCTCGCTGCGCTTACGGTTGCTCTCGATCGAATTCGAGAACAGGCGCTTTACCGCGACGGTATCTGCGCCCTTGCCCTTGAGGAAAGCCGCCGCTTCGAAGGTGCGCACACCGGTTGAGAGGACGAACTCCTTTGTGTCGAGCATTATGCCCGCGAGCATCGCCTGAGCCTCAACTGGAGACAGCGTCGGCGCGGGGGTTATATAGCGCATGAGCTCCGTGACCATTTCGCAGGTCGACGAGGCGTTGGGGTCATGGAAGAAAATGAGCGCGTCTTTGATATGATCGACCGACTTTCTGTGATGGTCGATAACGACCGTGGCGGACGCCTTTTCATAGAGAGTCGGGAAATCGACAAAGCTGCTCTTATGGGTATCGACAACGACGAGCAGGGTCTTTCTCGTCATGAGCGCGAGGGCTTCGTTGACATCGATTATCTTGCCGTCCCAGCCGTCAGCTCGGAGCATATCGACAGCGGCGCCGGCAAAGCTGCGGTTTTCATCGAGGGCGATATACGCGTCGATGCCGAGGGCGCGGGTTATCGACGACACGCCGACTGCCGCGCCGAAAGCGTCCATATCCGGGAACGAATGACCCATTATCATCACGCGGTCGCTCGCGCTGATAAGACTCGAAAGAGACGAAGCCGCGACGCGGGTCTGAAATTTTGTGACCTTTTCGACGCTCTTGGAAACGCCGCCGAAGAATTCATACTCGTCCTTCGTCTTGACCGCCGCCTGATCGCCGCCGCGTCCGAGCGCCATATCGAGCGCCTGCTCGGCGGACTTTTCGCAATCGGTTATGGCGACACCCGTACCGACGCCTATCGAGAGGGTCAGACCGAGCACTCTTTCTTTGTATTTATATTCGCGTATCTTATCGAGAACGCTGAAACGGTCGGCGCGCATCTTCTCGAGCACATCGCTCTGGGCGATTATCATGAACCGCTCCTCGGAGATTTTGCGCATGATGCAGTCATACTGCCCTGTCCAGTTCTCTATCACCTCTTCGACTCCGCCGCGTATCGCCGCGCGCTCGCTGTCTCTGTAATCCGCCTTGATATCCGCGATATCGTCAGTCTGCAGAAGCATTATGATGGGTCTGTTCTTTATGTAAGCGAGCTGGGCGCGCTTCATCTCGCTTACATCGGTGAAATAGAAAACATACTCTTTCCCGCCCTTGAACTCGAACGATGACGGGGTGACTATATAATAGGAATCTTTGATTTTGACTATGGCTGCGCCGTTCGACTCCGCCTGCTCGGGATCGCAGCCGCCGATAAACGGCTGGGCGAGCTTGCGGTCGATGACCGACTCATCCATAAAAGTATGGAAAAAGCTTCTGTTGAAAAGCTCGATTATCCCGTCGCCGTCACAGACGAGCATAGGCATGGGAAAATCGTTGACGGAACCGGCGTCGGTCGCGTCGAGGCTGTGCGACGCCATGTCCCTTAGCTGGCGTTCACGGTTGCGGATGTTAAAGAACTTGACTATCTTATAGACCGAGAACGCGATGAGAAGGACACTACCCACAAGCGCCGCCCACCCGCTGTAGCGGACAGCGACAACAACAATGAACGCAGCCGCCGCAACAAAGGCAGCTATTTCCACTGCGAGCTCTCGCAGGAAATCCTTAAAGCTCATTCATCAGACCTCCATAATAACGGGAAGAATCATCGGGCTGCGCTTGGTGCGCTCATACATCAGGTGAGATATCTCGTCCCTGAGGCTTGCCTTGATGCTGTTCCAATCGAAATATCCGCCGTCCGTCTGGGCTTCGATAGCCTCAACGGCGACTTCACGCGCGGCGTTTATCAGCTCCTCGGACTCCTTGACATAGACGAAACCTCTCGTCACGACATCGGGACCGGAAACTATCATGCCACTCTCGCGGTCAATGCAGACGGCGACGATAACGAGACCGTCCTGCGCGAGATGCTTTCTGTCTCGAAGCACGACCGAGCCGACATCGCCGACGCCGTAACCGTCGACAAACACTCTGCCTGCGGGCACGGTTGACGTGCATCTGAGCGCCTTTTTGCTGATCTCGGCGACCCTGCCGTTATCGGCGATGAGTATATTCTCCTTAGGGATACCCATACTCAGCGCGAGACCCGCGTGTTTTCTGAGATGTTTGAGCTCGCCGTGAACCGGAATGAAATATTTCGGCTTGACGATGGCCCATTATCATTTTCAGCTCCTCCTGGCAGGCGTGGCCGGAGACATGGACTTCGTACATCTTCTCATACACGACATCCGCGCCGAGCTTCATCAGCTCGTTGACGACACGGCTGACGGTCTTTTCGTTGCCGGGAATCGGAGTTGCGGAGATTATAACATAATCGTTGGGATGGATTTCGACCTTACGGTGATCCGAGAACGCCATGCGGGTCAGGGCGCTCATAGGTTCGCCCTGGCTGCCCGTGGTGATGATAACGAGCTTATCGGCGGGATAGCGGTTTATCATATTGATATCGATAACTATCCCCTCGGGTATATTGAGATAGCCGAGCTCCGCCGAGATGCTCACGACATTTTCGAGGCTTCTGCCGACGAGCGCGACCTTGCGTCCGAGGCTCGCCGCAACATTCATTATCTGCTGCACGCGGTGGATATTGGAAGAGAATGTTGCAACTATTATGCGGTTGTTGCCAGCCTTGCGGAAGAGGGTCTCGAACGATTCGCCGACCTTTCTCTCGCTCTCGGTGAAGCCGGGACGCTCGGCGTTGGTGGAGTCGGACATAAGGCAGAGGACTCCCTCCTGCCCTATCTCGGCGAGTCTGCCGAGATCCATCATGCCGCCGTCGATAGGCGTTGTATCGATTTTGAAGTCGCCAGTGTGGACGATAGTGCCGCCCTCGCAGCGGATAGCGAGTCCGAGTGCGTCGGGTATGGAATGGTTGACATGGATAGCCTCAACGGTAAAGCCGCCGAGGGTTATCACGTCGCCGGGCTTGATGACATTGAGGGATGCGGAATTGAGCAGTCCGTGCTCACGCAGCTTCCCCTGAATGAGTCCGATGGTGAGCTTCGTGCCGTAGACGGGCACATTGAGAACCTTGAGAAGATAAGGCAGACCGCCGATATGATCCTCATGACCGTGGGTTATGACTATTCCGCGTATCCTGTCCGCGTTGCGCTCGACATAGGTGAAATCGGGAAGCACGAGATCGACTCCGAGCATATCCTGATCCGGGAATGCAAGTCCGCAATCGACAAGGAACATATCCTCGCCGTATTCAAACAGTGTCATATTCTTGCCCACTTCATTCAGGCCGCCTAAAAACGACACTTTTATAGGCTTGGGCTCAGCCTTCGATTTGCCCGGTGCGGGCTTAATTTTGCCGTAACTGCGGTAGCTGCGCCTGCCCGCAGTCTTCTTTGCGGGCGCAGACGCTGCGCCGGTTTCTTTTGCTTTTGGCATAGAAATCTCCTTTTCTGTTAAAATTTTGATGTAAGTAGAACCCCGACCGGTCAAGGTGCGGGAATTAAAGCCTTGTCTGTTAAAAACGCGATGATATTTTCAGCATGGATACAAGACAAATTTCGGGTAGTTAAGACATATGCGTGCAGTCATAATACAAAAATATCCCTATTGTTAATTTTACTATGATTGGATAAAACTGTCAAGTGTGTTGCACCCGATAGGGACAAATCGGTAAATACAATTTAAGCCACACGCGATGCAATAAAATTATGCGCAGCCTCCAAAAAGACACATCGGCAAAAGGCGTTGCAATCACTTTGCGCCGGAGGAGATGAACGCCTGCGCTTCGGCGCAGAGCTCGCGCGCGGTCTCCTCATCAAAGCTCTGCGCAGTCAGGCGGAATCGCCCGTTTCCGAGCGGTGAAATATGCGTTTTTCCGCGCTTTTCGACAAGCACGAAGCCGTTCGCCCCGTCGCGCCCGAAGGAGAAGTTCTCGCCCTCGAACTCGTCGAGATAGTCGGGCGGCAGTTCAAGCTGCGCCGTGGTGCTGTAGACAAACAGCGGCGGCAAAAGAGAATAGAGCTCGGGGAAGGTCATATTCTTCTCTTCTAAAATACAGGTGAGCTTCGCCGCGGTGAACAGCGCGTCGCGCGACCAGAACTGGCGCGCTGCGAGACGGCGTGCGACATTGTCCGAGCCGTCCGACGGGGCAGAGAGATAGCGATAAGCCGTCCTGCCGTAGCTGCGCGCGAGGTCATCGAGAAATGCGGGAGAATCATAAGGGACTGAGATATCCCGCCCGCTCTCAAGTTCGTACATTCCGCAGATGGCGATTAGCTTGACAAACGGCACAACTCCGGTCTTTTCAGTATATGCGCTAAGGCTCGTTCCCCTGCGGTTTATTCTGAGGGTCAGCGTGCGCTCGTTCGAGGTGGTGCGCATGCAGTCGTTTATGAGCGCTGATATCATTGAATCCGAGCTGAGAATCGCGCAGTCGGATACGCCGTAAGGCACATGGCGCATCAGCTCGTCGCGGTAGAGCATACCCATGGCGGACATATCAAAGAGTCGCCCGCACGACGGCGCGGGAGATAAATCGGTCTCCATGAAATCCGCCGCCTTTCTGCCGAGCGCCGCAGACACGCTCAGCCCGTTTTCGCCGAAGATGCTGACCGTCCCCTCCCCGGCGCAGACGAACACGCCCGCATTGAGCGACGAGAACGGAACTAAAAAAGATAGCTGGGATTCAAAGGACGCGCCGAACGACCACGCATTGACGCCGGAAACACGCAGTCCCGCGCACACGGCATCGGCGCAGGCGCGGGAATACTCGTCGTTTCGGCAGGCGACGCCTACTCTGCCGCGCCCAAAAGCCGCACCGACTGCCGCGCCCGCTCTCGCGCAGTCGGACGCAGTGAGCCCCTGCGCACGTTTTATAAAAGCCGCCGAGTCCACATCGTAGCTGTACATGATGACCCCTCCGAAAATATGATATTCCTATTATTGCCTGCCGGGAGCGGTTTTAAGCCGAAGTTTCACACATTTATAAATGTGCGGCGGGGCGGCAAAATCACCTTGTTTTTGACCCGACTTAGTGATAGAATTAATTAAAATAACACAACGGAGTGAAATATGAGCGAACTGAAAAAAGTTGAGATATTTACCGACGGCGCGTGTTCGGGCAATCCCGGGCCCGGCGGCTGGGGCGCCGTTCTGCGCTATGGTGAGCACGAGGCGGAGATGTCCGGCGGCGACGCGAACACGACGAACAACCGCATGGAGCTCACGGCGGTCATAAGCGCGGTCGAGAGGCTCAAGGAGCCCTGCGATATAAAAATATACACCGACTCGCAGTATGTTGCGAACGCGTTTTTAAAAGGCTGGATATGGAACTGGAAGAGGAACGGGTGGAAAAAATCCGACAAGAAGCCTGTTTTGAATCCCGAGCTGTGGGAGCGGCTGCTCAAGGCGCTTTCAAAGCACGAATATGAATTCATATGGGTCAAAGGACACGCGGGGCACCCCGAGAACGAGCGGTGCGACAGGCTCGCGGTAGCCCAGAGCGAAAAATATGCAAAGAAGTGAACTGAAAATGAAAAATGTCGCGATAATACTTCAGGATCTGCGAAGCGGTGGAAGCGAGCGGTTTGCGAGCAGGTTGTCGCATCTGCTGAGCGAAAAATTCAATGTCTATGTCCTGGTCTTTGACGCGAGCGAAAAGCGATTCGACTGCGCGGGCGAATTCGTTGATCTAAAATTACCAGCAGGCAAAGGCACGGCACAGCGTGCTGTTATTATGCTCAAGCGCGCCGCGGCGATAAAAAAATTTGTCAAAGAGCATGATATATGCACTGCGTATTCGTTCACTCACGCGCCGAACGAAGCGCTCGCGCTCTCGGGCGCGAAGTGCGTGAAATATATCTCCTGCCGCGACTATGTGCGGCTCATAAAGAGCTCGAAGCTCTATTCATTCGCGCTGCGGCACGGATGCAATGTTCTCTTCAATGCCCTCGAAATGCAGAAAAAATGCGAAGAGATGTTCCCGGGAAACGAAGATAAGCTTTTCACGGCATATAATATCATCGACTGCGAAAAAGCCCGCGAGGACGCAAAAGAAGAACTCGACGAAGAATACAAAGAATTCTATGACACGCACAGAGTTATAGCTTTCTCTTCGAGATTCGTTGATCAGAAATGCCAGTGGGATATGCTAAAAAGCTTTGAGCTGCTGAAAAAGATATCCCCGATGCGGGGCTGATATTCCTCGGGTGCCGCGGCGAATACGAAAACGCTGTTCGTGAAATGGCGAAAAAGAGCGAATATTCAGGCGATATAGTCTTTGCGGGATTCCAAAAGAATGTGTTCAAATTTGTATCCCGCGCGGATGTTTTTGCGATGACATCTTATTACGAAGGCTTCCCGAATGTCATTGTTGAGGCGTTGGCGGTCGGCACTCCGGCGGTCAGCACGGACTGCACATCGGGTCCCGCCGAAGTTCTCGCGCCCGGTCGCCCGTTTCTGCCGCACTGCGACAAGATGACAAAAGTCGATTGCGGAATCCTCTGCCCCGTCATGTCCGAGAGCCCGGACTTTGACTACGGCAACATAAATAACGCCCACCGCGAATACGCGAAGGCGCTCAAAACACTGCTGACGGACGGCGAACTTCACGCCCGTCTTTCGGAAAACGGAAAGAAGCGCGCAGACGAGCTGAGCGCAGAAAATATGAAGCAGGTCTATTTCGACCTGACCGACAACTGATTCGGAGGTAACAACAATGAGCAGATATCTTATAGTCGGCGCGGGGCGCAGCGGAATCAACGCCGCGCAGCTGCTTATCAAAGTCGGCGAGGATTTTATAATCTACGACGGCAACGAGAATTTCGACACTGCGGCGGCGTGCGAAAAAAGTAGGCAGGGATAATATAGAATTTATCCTCGGCGATTTTTCGGGCTTCGATTTTTCGCGCGTTGACATTTGCGTAGTCAGCCCCGGCGTATCGCTTGAGACGCCGATAATGAAAGCCGTCAAAGAGCATAATATACCGATCTGGGGCGAGGTCGAGCTTGCCTACAGGCACGACAAGGGCACGGTTATCGGCATAACGGGCACGAACGGCAAGACCACGACAACTTCGCTCACCTATGACATAATGAAGCGCCACGCGAAAAAGGCTCTGCTCGTCGGCAACATCGAGATTCCCTACACCGGATACGCGCTCGAGAGCGACAAGGACAGCGTGACGGTCGCGGAGATAAGCAGCTTTCAGCTTGAAACTATGGTGACCTTCAAGCCGCATGTCACGGCTATTCTCAACATTACGCCCGACCATCTCGACAGGCACAAGACGCTCGAAAACTACATCGCGATAAAAGAATCGATAACCAAGAATCAGGACGAGAACGACTTCTGCGTGCTCAACTACAACGACCCGGTTCTGCGCGAATTCGGCAAGACCCCGCGCTGCAAAATAATATTCTTCAGCTCTTCGGAAGAGCTCGAGAGCGGAGTGTTCCTGCGCGGCGATACGATGATAATAAAAGAAAACGGCGTTGAAACGCCCGTCTGCACGACGAAAGACACGAGTCTTGTCGGCATGCACAACTATGAAAATATCATGGCAGCTATCGCAATGACCCACGCCATGGGCGTGCCGCTCGACACCATCCGCCAAGGCATAAAAGAGTTCACGGCGGTCGAGCACAGGATAGAATTCGTCACCGAGAAGAACGGAGTCAAATACTACAACGACTCAAAGGGCACGAACCCCGACGCGGCGATAAAGGCGGTCTACGCCATGCCCTCGCCGACGATCCTCATCGGCGGAGGCTACGACAAAAAGTCAAGCTATGACGAGTGGGTAGCGACATTTGAGGGCAGGGTAAAAGAACTTCTGCTCATAGGCAAGACGAAGCACGACATTGCCGCCGCCTGCGACAGGGCCGGCTTCAAGGCTTACAAATTCGTTGACACGCTCGAAGAGGCGGTCAGCATAGCGGCCGCCGACGCAGAGAGCGGCGACTGCGTACTGCTCTCCCCCGCATGCGCGAGTTGGGATATGTTCAAATGCTATCAGCAGCGCGGCGAGATATTCAAGGACTGCGTAAGAGCGTTATAAAAAAATAATAAAGCGAGCCGCCGCGGATATCCGCGGCGGTTTTGTGTTGGAGTGCTCGGCATGTGAAATAACTCGGCGGTAGATGCGGCAGTGATGCATCAAGTCGCCGCGCAAAAGAGGTTCGCACCAATAAAATCGTGCAAACTTCGCGGGCGGATGATAATCCCTACTGCTGCGCACTTTTTCACTATTCACTTTTACTTATTACTTTGAGCGTCAGCGAAACAGTCCCTCAGTCTTGGCTTCGCCGAGCCGACTCCCCTGCAGGGGAGCCTATGGCGGTGCTGATTTTGTGCTTCCAGTGTGAGGTCGGTTTGTAGGGGTCGGCGACCTCGACGGCCCTTTGACGCGCAAGCGTCACGGTATTTTGAGGTAAGTGCAAGTGTAACAATCCCTCAGTAGCTTTATCCACTATATAGATTTCAAGGGCAGGCGAACGAAGTTCGCCCCTACGGTCGGTAGGATAAATCTTTGCGAAGATTTCATGCCGCTGTCGCGGCAACGGTGCGTCGAGTCGCCGCACCCTACAAACTGAGCATCAGCAAACAGCAAAAATACCGCAGGGCTTTTGCTCTGCGGTACTTTGATTTCAGGCTTTATTTATGCTCGGCGAGGTATCTGTCCACGACGGACTCGACATAATCGGGGCGGTCGGTGATGATACCGTCAACGCCGTTTTCGAGCATCTGGATAACATCCTTTTCCTCGTCAACCGTCCATGCGTTGACCTTAATGCCGGCGGCATGGGCGCGGCGGACGAGCGCTTTTGTCGCAAACGCCTTATGCGGATGCAGTGCGTCACAGCCGATTTTCTGCGCGAGGTGCAGAGGCTGGAAGAACCATCTTCTGACTACCTGTCCGTAAATCGGATAGAGATACGCCGTCTTGCACTTGGGATCGTACTTCTTCGCCTCAACAAGCATCTTATAGTCGAAGCTCGAAATGAGAAGCTCATCGAAAAGTCCGTAGTCCTTGACTGCCTCTATCGTCTTGCGCACTATATCCTCGCGCTCGGACTTGTTGGGCTTTATCTCGATATTCATAACGCTCAGCTTGTCGCTCTTCTTCATGCACTCGAGGTACTCCTCGACGGTGGGTAGAGTGACGCCGGCGAAGTCCTTTGAGAACTTGCTGCCGAAATCGAGCTTGCGGATATCGTCAAACATATAGTCGCCGATAGCGCCGGTGCCGTTGGACATCTCGTCAACGGTGTCGTTATGGCAGATGACTATATGCCCGTCCTTGGTGATATGGACGTCGGTCTCGGTTCCGTCGGCTCCGAGCTCGACTGCTTTTTCAAATGCGGGGATCGTGTTCTGGGGAGCATAGCGGTTAGCACCGCGGTGTGCGATTATCTTTGGCTTATTCAACACTGTTCACCTCTGAAAAATTTCTGAGGACATTATAGCACTTCGCCGCTGAAAATTCAACAGGAATGTGATAACGCTGAAATAATTATTAAATTTCTGCTTTTATTGTACTTAAGTCCAAAACGCTGTTGCAAGCTATTAATATTTTTGCTATAATGATAAGAGCTTTTATGCAAATTGTCGATGCTTCCCGATTGAATTTTTTTCATATCGGGGGGCTAAAACAACTGTCTGCGGGCGTATTTTCCCTGCTTCGCCGCGGACCTGAAGGAGTGTTGAAATGGGAAAGAGTAATCTCAAGGAAAAGGTCAGCACGACATGGAACAATGTCGTACTGCACTGGAAAACACCCGCCTTGGGCAAATATGTCTCCTACAAAGAGATAATTGCCTACGGCGTCGGAGGAATGGGCGTTCAGTTCGTCATGTTCTTCTGCTCGCTCATCGCGCTTTCCGCAACGAGCTTCCTTGTCGGAAACACGATAGGCATCAAGCCGATGCACTTGCAGTATATGGCGGTCGCATCGACTATTATCGGCTTCGGAATCACTATCGGACGCTCTTACATAATCGACAGCGCCCGCTTCAAATCCGGAAAATTCCGTCCCTGGCTTGCGATAACCGGTATTCCCACCGTTATTATAGCGGTCGTGTTCGTCTGGCTGCCATATGAGACGATGTCGTATATGCAGAAAGTCATTGCGGTTTTCCTCTGCTATAACCTTCTGCAGTGCTTCTATCCGTTCTTCCAGCAGGCATACACAGACCTTGCAAACGTCATATCGCCCAACTCCCATGAGCGTACCGATATCGTTTCGGTCTCGTCGATCATCTACTCCATGGCGCCGTCCCTCACGGGTCTTTTCGTGCCGATGCTCTCGACGCTCACCGGCGGTCTGAACTCCATCACCACCTACCGTATAATCCATCCCCTCGTCGCCGTTGTCGGACTTCTTTTGTCCTACGTGGCATACGCGGGAACGAGAGAGAGAATAATCGTGGCGGAGAGCCACGTTACCCAGTTCAAATTCTCCGACGCATTCCGCGCCGTTGCAAAGAACAAATATTTCTGGATAACCTCCCTTGCAGGCTGGCTCGGCTTCCTTGAGGGCGCAGTCGGCGTTATCATCGGCTGGACATTTATATATGCCTATCCCAACAGAATGGGTCTTTACGGAGTCGCAACGACGCTCATCGGCAACGCGGCGCTCTGGGCAATGCTCATCTGTCCGATAGCGATAAGAGTCCTCGGCAAGAGAAACCTGCTCATCTGGTGCAATGTTACAAACGTCGTGCTCATCGGACTGCTCTATCCCCTTTACAACAACATTCCCGCGCTTATAATCCTCTACTATCTCAACGGATTCGTCAACTCTTTTTCAATAGTCTACACCCCGGGCATAAACGCCGATATGCGTGACTATCAGCAGTATTTCACCGGCGAGCGCATCGACGGAATGTTCGGCGCGGTCGGCATAATCGGCTCGTTCATCGGAATGTTCACCGGCATGGTGCTCCCGACCATCTATCAGATGCTCGGTCTTGAGGACAACTACGATGTGCTCGAAGTCGCTTCGTTCAGAGAGGATATGTTCGACGTGCTCATCATCGCCGCAGTTATCGGCGCGGCGCTCAACTTCGTCCCCTACCTCTTCTACGATCTGACCGAGACCAAGCAGCGCGGCATAGTCAAAGTGCTCAAGATACGCGCGATGTTCGAGGACTACGGCAACGGTATTCTCCGCGACGAGAGCATCGTTGAAGCCATAGACATAATCGACGAAGCAAATCTCCTCTACAAAGACAGAACCCTCATGACCACAAAGGACGACATCAAGAAGGCAGAGAGACTGCCCGCGAGAACGCCCGAGGAAAAAGAGTTCAAGAAGAACGAAATCAAGCGACTGAAAGCCGCTTACAAAGAATTCAACACTCAGAACCGCGGCATAAAGAAAGACCGCATAAATCAGGCAAAGGCCATGCCCAAGAGCACCGACGCCGAGAAGGCGGCGAGAAAAGCTGAGAAGGCGGCGAGAAAAGCTGCAATAAAGGCAGCGAAGGCTATGCCCAAGGGCATCGACGCCGAGAAGACGGCGAGAAAAGCCGCGATAAATGCAGCGAAGGCTATGCCCAAGGGCATCGACGCCGCGAAGGCAGCAAGAAAAGCCGCGATAAAGGCCGCGAAGAAAGAGAACAGAGAGCTCAACAAGCTCAATGCGGACATCTCCGTGTGCGATTTCATCATCGACGAGATGAACAAATACGACACCCTGCGTATCAAGAAGCAGGTCGAGCGTTCCCGAGCGCTTGAGGCTGCCGGATACAACGGAATATTCTACTACAGCAAAGAGGACATGGCTGAAGCCAAGGCTCTGCCGAAGTCCACTCACGAGGAGCGCGAGATTCGCAGCGACGCCATAACCCGCGCCCGCGCGCTCAAGAACGCCAGAAAGGCAATGATAAAGTTCTACGGCTCGCCCGAAAATATCATCGAGCCTTCAGACGATGCGTTCAAGGCCGCAGAGGCTCTGCCGGACGACACCTTCGCGCATCAGCTCGAAAAGAAGAGAACCGTCAAGAAGCTCGTCAACGAGAAGTCGAAGTACATCAGAAGCGTCAAGCCTCTTCTCGACGCAAGACGCCAGCTGACGGAAAAAGAGAATTATGCGCATCTTGACGATATACGCGCAAGATACGCCGACGCAAAAGCGAACACCGACGCCGAGTACGAGGCGCGCAGAGTCGAGATCGAGAGACTCGAAGAGGCGCGCAAGGCAGACCTCGAGCGCAGGAAGCAGGAGCGCCTGGCAAAGAAGAACGGAAAGTGAGGAACAGACGATGAAAAAATTCAGTAAAATAGCAGCCGTTGTTGCGCTGATGCTCGTTGTCTGCCTCTCTTTCACAGGCTGCGGCAATCTCGGCAACGCGATAATCTCCGCCCTCTCCCTCGATGTCACGGTCGACGACCCGGCGCTCATCAAGGTTGAGAATATACTCGACAAGACCGTCAAGACGGAATCCGCCAAGAGCGGCGACTTCACCTATACATTATATACCGACAACACCGCCTGCATCACGGGCTACACAGGGAGCAACCCCGTTGTTTCCATACCCGCGGAGATAGACGGTGCAAAGGTAGTCGGTCTCGAGAACAAGGCTCTCAAGAGCAGCAGCACGCTCAAGGAGCTCATACTCCCCGACTCTGTCGAGGCAATCGGCAACTATGCCGCGATGTACTGCGACAATCTTGAGAAAGTAACCATCGGCAAGAACATCAAGCACATCGGCATCAGCGCGTTCGAGGGCTCGCAGGAGAACGCCTACACCGGAAAGAGCAAGCTTACGACCGTTGTTTTCAACGGCGCGCCCAAGACCATATCCGAAAAGGCTTTCTACTTCTGCTCCGCGCTGACCGAAATAGTCCTGCCCGAGGGCGTTGAGACCATCGGCGACTGGGCGTTCGCGAAGTGCTTCAGCGCAAAGAAGATAATTATCCCCGAGGGCGTCACTCAAATTGACGACCACGCGTTCCTCAAGTGCACCGGAGCGGTCGAGATATCGATTCCCGGCACGATTGAGAGCATTGCAGTGAGCACATTCTACCGCTGCTCCTCTCTCGAGAAGCTCACTCTCGGCGAGGGAGTCAAAAAGCTCGAAAAGGGCGCGTTTGAAGAGTGCAAATCGCTCAAGACAGTCGTCCTGCCCGAGAGCATGGAAGAGCTCGGCAAATATGCGTTCTACAACTGTATCGGACTCGACGAGATAACCATTCACTCCGGAGTCACCGTGTTCGGCGGCGAGATATTCAAGGATGTCGGCAAGCTCACGATTTTGACCGAGAGCGGAAGCGACGCCGAGAAATACGCGCAGGACAACGGCTTTGATGTTGCCGTTATCGGCTGACGGAGGACGAATGGGAACGATAATCGCACTCGGCGGCGGCCGTTATGACGACGGCGAGGTCATGCCGATATTTGAAAGAATAGTCCGCGAATCGGGCAAAGAAAATCCTCATGTCGTGTTCCTGCCGACTGCCGGGCACGACGACACCGAGGGCGACGAGCCCATATGGGAGAGCTTCGAAAAGCTCGGATGCACGGTTGAAATACTCAAGCTCACCGACCCCGCGAACACCCGCGAGCACATATATGATACGCTCGTAAACACGGACATTGTCTACGCCGGCGGCGGAAACCTCGAGTTCATGATGAACACATTCAAGGCGACCGGCGCGGACGAGGCGCTCAGAGAAGCGTATAAACGCGGAAAAGTCCTTTCGGGGCTCAGCTCCGGCGCGATGTGCTGGTTCGACATGGGATATGACGACTGCGGCGAAAATGGCAGCTTCATGTTCGTCGACTGCATCGGGCTTCTCCCCTACTGCTACTGCCCGCACTTCATCAGCGAACGCTGGCAAAGTTTCGGAACAGCCGTAATAGGCTGCCGAGTCTCGGGCATCGGAGCCGAGGACGGCGCGGCGCTCATATTCAAAGACGGTCATTTCTCCGCCATGTGCGGAAACGACGGCGGAAGCGTGTTCTATTTTGACAAGGACAACGGCTTTGCAAAGAGCGACATAACCGAGGATGCCTCGGCGCTGGATATATAAAAATCATGCAGGGAAAACGGATGATTTCTGTTTTCCCTGTTTTTTATTGGGGTATCTATAAGCCTGTAATTCCGGCACACGGTTTAATAACGAACTTGCCTAAATCTGCTGAATATGCTATGATTCCGATAGCGGACAGCCGCAAGGGCTGTCCCTACGGGATATATGAGCTATAGTCATTGCTGAATATTCGATTTAGTTGCAATATGGAGGACAATTATGTGGTGCTTGCCCAAAGACAACTCAAAAGCAGTTATTACTGCACAAGATCAAATACATAGCGCTCATCGCGAGTGTCACTTGCAACTACCCGAAACGGCAATTTTATTCTTTATGGGCAAAGCGACGGATTACCTCATATCGCAATATAATGCAACAGAACTGCCTGAACCGCTTCCGCGATTTCTTAATTCCTGCCCAATTTGGGAGATTGGGAAATTCCAGCTATGCTTTGCGGACGGAGGACGCGGTGCTCCGCAAGCAGTAGATACAATCGAAACTCTCGCCGCATTAGGAGTAAGAAATATTATTTCCGTCGGAATGTGCGGAGCATATGATGAAGTCGTCCATGTCGGTGAAATTATCGCTCCGCAAAAGGCTTTTGTGGAAGAAGGAACATCACTTCATTATTACGAGGACATCGAATATTCAAAGCCGGACGGTAACCTTCAAAAAGCCGTCACCTCTTTGCTTGGCATACGCAACTATTCTATTGTCTCGACAGATGCCGTATATCGTCAGACGTTGTGTAAAGAACAGTTATGGCGAGATAAAGGTGCTGTCGGAGTAGATATGGAAACATCGGCAATCTTCAGCGTTTCCAAATATCTCGGATTAAAGGCTGTCGCTATGCTAATGGTTTCTGATATACACCCAATTGATTCCAATTCTGCAAAATGGGAATGGAAAATGACAAATGAAATGAGATATAATCTCGTCGATCAAGCCGTTGCATTTGCAAAAGCGATCAATAATACAAAATAATATCTCGCCTATGCTGGATTGAGCCTATTCGAGTTTGTGCCGTTTGCGCGGCAGCTATATTTAGATTAATAACCATCGAGAAACAAATCAGCAAAATAAAACGGAGAAATAAAATGAAAAACGACCATACATTTGTCTATAAATTCTTTTTGTTTTCTTTAGCCATGCCCGAACGAATGGCGAAATATTTGGAGAAAATGCGCAAAAAGGGTTACAAGCTTGTTGAAATAAGGTATAGTTGTATATTCGTTTTCAAAAAGCAGGAAATCAGAGAAGATTTAAAATATGTGATTCTGACAGAACATTATAGATACAATTTGGAATACAAGAAACGGAAATGGGATGATGTCGCATTTTTAGAAAGAAGAAATCCGCAGTTTCATGAGGGCAACGGAGAGCAATGCGATTATCTTGCCGTTGATGTTTGGTATCATGTTTACTTAACTCGCTTTTTGACAGATGAAGATCTTTCAGCTTTGCATGAATATAGAAAGCGTTACATGATCAGAGGACAAATACATATAATTATTTTTCTGCTTTCCGTGACCTTCGTTTTAATATATTTGCTTTTTCTTAGATAAATAATCGGCAAACCGAGCCATTAATCAACAGTACCGCACAGCAATTTGGTGGGATTTATTGTATTACGATAAGTTTGTTAGAGCTTTTGTGCCGCTCGCGCGGCAACGGTGCGTCGAGGTCGCCGCACCCTACAAAATCAGACTTTATTATTGGGCGCAAGCGAGGCAATTAACCAACCGACACTCCTCCGCATATTCTTATAGTAAATGAATATGCGGAGGTATTTTTATGCCCGATGTCTATCTCAGTCCTTCAACTCAGGACTATAACCCCTACATAATCGGCGGGAGCGAGAAATACTACATGAATCTCCTCGCCGACGCAATGGAGCCGTATCTCTCTTCAAGCGGGATAAGCTACGGCAGGAACGACCCGAACGGCAACGCCGCGGCGGCTGTTGCACGCGGAAACAGAGGAAACTATCGGCTCTATCTCGCCCTGCACTCAAACGCCGCGCCCGCCATATATGAGGGCACTCTGCGCGGACCGGACGTCTACTACTATCCGACGAGCACACAGGGAAAGCGCGCTGCCGATATAATCGCAAACGGACTGCGCGAGATTTACCCCGAGCCCGAGCTTGTGAACACACGCACCTCAACAACACTGCTCGAGCTAAAACGTTCGAAGGCTCCCGCGGTTTACCTTGAGCTTGCCTACCACGACAACGAGCAGGACGCGCGGTGGATAGCCGACAACATTGACGCGATAGCCGAAAACCTTGTTATAAGCATCGCGGACTTTCTCGGCGTGCAGTACTATCCGCCCGCTTTTCCCGCCACGGGTACCGTTAGCACGCGGGGCGGGGTTTTGAACGTCCGCCGTGCGCCGAATACGACCTCCGCCGTTATCGGCACTCTCCCCAACGGACGCGCCGTAAAAATAACCGGCGCACTCAACGGGTGGTATGCCATCGACTTCGGAAACACAACAGGTTACGTTTTTGCGGGAAACATCAAGAGAAACTGACACAGTTTGTACACAAAATTGACATATTCATACACTTATCCGATTTTTTCCGACGGCGTTTGTATAAAATGCAGATTTTTAAACTTTTCCTTGCTTTTACCCCCAAAAAGCCCTATACTATTATTGTATTTTCACCGAACTTTTCTTTAGGGGGAACGAGGATTTGAAGCTGCTTGAGGAGCGCATAATTGCTGACGGCAAAGTGATCGGGGACGATATTCTCAAGGTGGATATGTTTCTCAATCACCAGATCGACGTGCACCTTCTTCAGGAGATCGGCAAGGAGTTCAAGCGCCGTTTTGACGGGTGTAATATAAATAAAATTCTGACTATCGAAGCATCGGGCATAGGGATCGCGTGCATAACTGCGCAATATTTCTCTGTGCCTGTTGTTTTTGCCAAAAAGGGCGCGCACAAAAATGTGGGCAGCAATGTCTACTCCTCCGTTGTCCACTCCTTCACAAAGGGCACGGACAGCCTTGTTACAGTGTCGAAAGACTACATAAACAAGGGCGACAAGATACTCATCATCGACGATTTCCTTGCAAACGGCGCCGCCGTTTCGGGACTTATCGATATAATCAACCAGGCGGGTGCCGAGCTTGAGGGCGTCGGCATCGCCATTGAAAAAGGCTTCCAGCCCGGCAGAAAGGTTCTCGAAGAGAAGGGCGCGAGAGTCGAATCCCTCGCCATCATCGAGAAGATGGGCAACGGAACAATAACATTCAAAGAACAGGATGACTGAGTTATTTTTTCCCGTGTAGGACTGCGGGATAAATATAAAAAAATTTTTTGGAGGTAAGTCAAAAAATGAAGAAATTCACAAGAATCCTCGCGATCGTTCTTGCGCTCGCCACCATTTTCAGCTTTGCAGCTTGCAGCAGCAAGGACGGCGGCGAGAAGAAGATGAAGGTTGGTTTTATCTTCCTTCACGACGAGAACTCGACTTATGACAAGAACTTCATCACCGCAGCTGAGGAAGCTTGCAAGGAGCTTGGCGTTGAGATAGTCAAGAAGACCGGCATCGGCGAAACTCAGGCTTGCTACGATGCAGCGGCTGACCTTGCTGATCAGGGCTGCTCAATCGTTTTCGCTGACAGCTTCGGCCATGAGAGCTTCATGATCCAGGCTGCCGAGAAGTATCCGGACGTTCAGTTCTGCCACGCTACCGGCACCCAGGCTCACACCAAGGGTCTCAAGAACTTCCACAACGCTTTCGCTTCCATCTACGAGGGCCGTTACCTTGCAGGTATTGCCGCAGGTATGAAGCTCAACGCTATGATCAAGGAAGGCAAGTTCGAAGCTAAGGACGCTAAGATCGGCTATGTCGGCGCATTCCCCTATGCAGAGGTTAAGTCCGGCTACACCGCATTCTTCCTCGGCGTAAGATCCGTCTGCAAAGAGGCTACCATGGAAGTCCAGTTCACCGGTTCCTGGTATGATGAGGCCAAGGAGAAGGAAGCTGCTACCCTGCTTATCGGCAGAGGCTGCAAGCTCATCAGCCAGCACGCTGACTCCATGGGCGCTCCCACCGCTTGCGAGAACGCAGGTGTCCCCAACGTTTCTTACAATGGCTCCACTCTTGACGCTTGCCCGAACACCTTCATCGTTTCGTCCAGAATCAATTGGGTTCCCTACATGAAGTACATGATCGAGTGCGTCAGAGACGGCAAAGAGATCGACACCGACTGGTGCAAGGGCATCAACGAGGGCGCTGTTGAGCTGACCGCTATCAACGATAAGGTCGCAGCTCCCGGCACCGCCGAGGCTATCAAGGCTGCCGAAGAGCAGTTCAAGGCCGGCACTCTTCATGTTTTTGACACCTCCACTTTCACTGTTGGCGGCAAGGTTCTCACCAGCTACAAGGCTGACGTCGACACCGACGAGAACTACACCCCGACACCGAGGTTGTTTCCAACGGTTACTTCCACGAGTCTGAGAAGCGTTCCGCTCCTTACTTCGATGTTGACATCGACGGCATCACTCTTCTCAACAAATAATTAAGCTATAACTTTCATTCAGACGGGGCGACGAAAGCCGCTCCGTCTGAAGCAGTTCAAAAAACAAGATTTTAAGTTGAAAGCCGATTATCCTTCCTGTTTAATCGGCTTTGAGATTAAATAGGAGGATAAGTGGGCTTGAACGCAGCAATTGAATTGAAAAATATTCAAAAGCTCGGAGCATCTCGCCACAAGGATGTATGTCTGACCGTCAACCGCGGTGAGATACTCTCCATTCTCGGCGAGAACGGCTCCGGAAAAACAACGCTGATGAACATGATCGCCGGAATCTACTATCCGGATCACGGTCAGATTTTTCATCGACGGCAAAGAGGTAGTCATCCGCTCCCCCAAGGACGCGCTCGACTACAAAATAGGCATGGTCCATCAGCATTTTCAAGCTCGTGGACGTGTTCTCTGCAACGGAGAACATCATTCTCGGACTTGACGAGGGCAAATTCAACGTCAAGAAGTCCGCCGAGCGCATCAAAAAGATAAGCGAGCAGTACGGCTTCGACATTGACCCGAACAAGAAGATATACGAAATGTCCGTCTCGGAGAAGCAGACCGTTGAGATAATCAAGGTGCTTTACAGAGGCGCGGACATTCTTATTCTTGACGAGCCCACCGCCGTTCTCACCCCGCAGGAGACGCTCAAACTCTTTGACATCCTGCGCCGCATGCGCGACGATGGCAAGGCTATCATAATCATCACCCATAAGCTCCACGAGGTGCTCTCCCTCTCCGACCGCGTATCGGTTCTCAGAAAGGGCGAATACATCGGCACGGTCAACACCGCAGAGACGAACGAATCAGAGCTTACAGAGATGATGGTCGGCAAGAAGATAAGCCTCAACATCGACCGCAGCGATCCGGTTGACCCTGTGGACAGGCTCATTGTCAAGGACATCAGCTGCATCAACCGCGACGGAGTCAAGCTTCTTGACGACATCTCGTTCACCGCGCGTTCGGGCGAGATTCTCGGCATCGCGGGCATCGCCGGAAGCGGTCAGCGCGAGCTGCTTGAATCCATCGCAGGACTTCAGCATCTCAACAGCGGCGAGATTATGTACAACAACCCCAAGACCGGCGGCCAGGACAACCTGCGCGACAAGACGCCCATGCAGATCCGCGAGCTCGGCGTGCGCCTGTCGTTCGTCCCCGAGGACAGACTCGGCATGGGACTCGTCGGCAACATGGATATAGTCGACAACATGATGCTGCGAAGCTACCGCAAGGGCAAGGGCGCGTTCCTTGAGCGCAAGAAGCCCAAGACGCTCGCAGAAAAAGTCATAAGCGACCTCGAAGTTGTAACCCCGAGCGCGAATACGCCCGTCCGCCGTCTCTCCGGCGGCAACGTGCAGAAGGTACTCGTCGGCCGTGAGATTGCTTCCTCCCCCACGGTCTTTATGGCGGCTTACCCCGTGCGCGGACTCGACATCAACTCATCTTATCTTATATACAACCTGCTCAACGAACAGAAAGAAAAGGGCGTCGCCGTTATCTTCGTCGGCGAGGATCTTGACGTTCTGCTCGAGCTGTGCGACCGAATCCTCGTCATAAACTCCGGCAAGATAACCGGACTCGTTGACGCGAGGACTTCCACCAAGGAAGAGCTCGGTCTGCTTATGACCAAAACCGACGGAGGTGAAACCCATGAGTAAGTCAAACGGACAGAAGCGCGAGCCTCTTTTCCACATAGTCAAGCGCAGCGCCGTTCCCTCATGGGCGGCATGGCTCATCAGAATCGGCGCGGTAGTGCTTGCGCTGCTCGTCTGCGCGGTCGTGACCGTCGTCATCACCGGACAGAATCCCGCGGAGGTCTATTCCGCGATAATCTTCGGCGCGGTCGGCTCGCCGAGGCGTATATGGAGCCTGCTCCAGAATCTTGCAATGCTCCTGTGCGTTTCGCTCGCAGTCACCCCCGCATTCAAGATGAAATTCTGGAACATCGGCGCAGAGGGACAGGCTCTCATGGGCGGCTTCGCGACGGCGGCGTGCATGATCCTCTTCGGCGACAAGCTCCCGTCCTATCTCCTCTTCCCCGTTATGATTATAACGAGCATTGTTGCGGGCGCGATATGGGCTTTCATCCCCGCGTTCTTCAAGGCGAAGTGGAACACCAACGAAACGCTCTTCACGCTGATGATGAACTACATCGCAACGCAGATAGTCGCTTACTTCTGCTACAAGTGGTCGAACCCCAAGGGCTCGGGTCACATCGGAGTCATCAACAGCGTCAGCCACAACGGCTGGCTTCCGAGTCTAGGCGGTCAGGACTACCTGCTCAACATACTTATCGTTGCGGCGCTGACCGTTTTCATGTACATCTATCTCAAATACAGCAAGCACGGCTATGAGCTCTCCGTCGTCGGCGAGAGCGAAAACACCGCGCGCTACATAGGCATCAACGTCAAGAAGGTTATCATGCGCACGATGCTCCTCTCCGGCGCGCTCTGCGGCGTCACCGGACTTCTGCTCGTCAGCGGCACCGACCACACCATCGCGACAAACACAGTCGGCGGACGCGGATTCACCGCGATAATGGTATCGTGGCTCGCGAAGTTCAACCCCGCTTACATGATTCTCACCTCACTGCTCATCGTCTTCTTCCAGAAGGGCGCAATTCAGATATCGACGAGCCTCGGACTCAACGACTCGTTTGCCGATATCATCACAGGAATCATAATCTTCTTCATCATCGGCAGTGAGTTCTTCATCAACTACTCTGTCAAGTTCCGCAGCAAGGAGGCGAAGGCATAATGATAATCACATTCATTCAGCGTGCTATAATGCAGAGCATTCCTCTGCTCTTCGGCTCAACGGGCGAGACGATAACCGAAAAAGGGCGGCAACCTGAACCTCGGTATCCCCGGCATCATGTATGTCGGCGGCATCTCCGGCGTTATCGGCGCGTTCTTCTATGAGAAGAGCGTCGAGACGGTTAACCCGTTCCTCGCAGTGCTCATTCCCCTGCTCTCGAGCATTTTGGGCTCGGCGCTCATGGGTCTGCTCTACTGCTTCCTGACCGTCACTCTGCGTGCAAACCAGAACGTCACTGGTCTTGCGATGACAACTTTCGGCGTCGGCTTCGGCAACTTCTTCGGCGGCTCGCTGATAAAGATAACCGGCAGCGACATTCCCTCGATAGCGCTGAGCGCAACGAGCAACTGCTTCAAGACAACGCTCCCGTTCGCCGCAAAGCTCGGAAAGGTCGGAGATATATTCTTCTCCTATAGCTTCCTCGCTTACGCCGCGATAATCATCGCGCTCATCACCGCCTATTTCTTCAAGCACACGCGCACAGGACTTCAGCTGCGCGCGGTCGGCGAGAATCCCGCAACAAGTGACGCGGCGGGCATCAACGTCGGCAGATACAAATATGTCTCGACAATCGTCGGCAGCGTTATAGCGGGTCTCGGCGGTCTCTACTACGTCATGGACTACGCAAACGGCGTCTGGTCGAACAACGGCTTCGGCGACCGCGGCTGGCTTGCAATCGCGCTCGTTATCTTCGCCGTCTGGAAGCCCGATCTCGGCATCCTCGGCTCGTTCCTCTTCGGCGGTCTCATGGTCGTTCACAACTACATCCCGAACCTCAGCTTCGGCGCGCAGGAACTGTTCATGATGACTCCCTATGTTGTTACGATAATCGTCCTTGTCGCGGTCAGTATGCGCCGCAAGCGCGAGAATCTGCCGCCCGCGAGCCTCGGACTTTCTTACTTCCGCGAGGATCGATAATATTGATTTTTTGAAACTCATGGTGTATAATAAAGCCATAAAACTTAGGAGGTTTTACTATGTTAGTTTCCGCAGCAAAAATGCTCAAAGATGCAAAGGCCGGCAAGTACGCGGTCGGTCACTTCAATATCAACAACCTTGAGTGGACAAAGGCAATCCTTCTCACCGCTCAGGAGCTCAACTCCCCCGTTATCCTCGGCGTGTCCGAAGGCGCGGGCAAATATATGTGCGGTTTCAAGACCGTCACCGCCATGGTTGACGCTATGGTCGACGAGCTCGGAATTACCGTTCCCGTTGCGCTTCACCTTGATCACGGCTCCTATGAGGGCGCGCTCAAGTGCATCGAGGCGGGCTTCTCCTCCGTCATGTTCGACGGCTCTCACTACGGCATTGAGGAGAACATCGAGAAGACCAAGGAGATAATCGCTCTCGCTCACTCGAAGGGCATTTCCGTTGAAGCCGAAGTCGGCGCCATCGGCGGCGAAGAGGACGGCGTTATAGGCGGCGGCGAAGTTGCTGACCCCAACGAATGCAAGATGATCGCTGATCTCGGCGTCGATATGCTCGCAGCGGGCATCGGCAACATTCACGGCAAGTATCCCGCAAACTGGAAGGGTCTGAGATTCGATGTTCTCGCCAACATCCAGGAGCTCACCGGCGAGATGCCCCTCGTTCTCCACGGCGGCACGGGCATTCCCGCAGACATGATAAAGGAAGCCATCTCCCTCGGCGTTTCCAAGATCAACGTCAACACCGAGTGCCAGCTCGCTTTCGCTGACGCTACCAGAAAGTACATCGAGGCAGGCAAGGATCTCGAGGGCAAGGGCTTCGATCCCAGAAAGCTTCTCGCACCCGGCTTCGAGGCTATCAAGGCTACCGTCAAAGAGAAGATGGAGCTGTTCGGATCGGTCAACAAGGCATAAAAAAAGCTCTAAAAAGCAATTTACCGGCAGAGTAAAATCTGCCGGTATTTTTATTTGAGGAGATGATAAAAATTGCCGCCGATATTTTAACTCGGCGGCTTTTGCATATGAGAATGAAGTTATTAAAACTTCTCCAACAGCTTCTGACGCTGTTCGTCATACTGCTCCTTGTCGAGAGTCCCTGCGGAGAGTTCGGCGTTCAGTTTCTTGAGCTGTTCTTCGATGCTTGGCTCCGGACTGAATACCTTGAATAATAAAAGTGCATGTGCGGCAACGGTGATTACGGGGAGAACTAAAGCTGCAATTCTCAACCACATTCTGTTTATATCTTCGAACCCTGACAAATCTTCTATGATATATGTAAGTTCCTCTATAAAATCGGCATTACTCTGTATCCATACAATGCACGGAAATACTAAGAATATAACACACGCCACTTTAAACAACTTATATTTACCAATTTTAAGAAAATATAAACCTGCAGGTAAAGCGGCAATGGGCAACAGCAAAAACAGGAAAACCATAAAATCCTCTATATCCGGAGAGCTAAAGGAAAAAACTTCACTGCGAATCAGCTGATATATTTCCAGCACTACTTCAGTTAACACAAAAATTTTAAAGAGTCTATACGGATCTGCCTTTTCGTCTTTTCCTTTCACATATATGTATATGCTCACCCCAAGAGGCAATCCATAAGCAATAATCGAATTTATTACACCTTCCATTACATTTTGTGTAATATCATATATGTCATCTGCTTTATAATAAGGGTCTTCATAATATTCGGAGCATTTTGCAACTGCCGAGCCAATTTGACTAATCAAAACTATAGCTACCGTAATCGCAAGCAGGATACAAACCAACTTCATTTTATCCGCATGATAGCTTAATTTTTTATTCACTTCTTATTCCCCTCTCTTGATTTCTCTAAGATACTCTTCTTCTGTTATGAGTCCCTGATCTTTTAGTCGTTTAAGCTCTGTCTTTCTATTACTTTTATCCGTTCCTTTATTATTCCCTGCGCCTAAATCACTTTCCGGTTTTGTGCTCACGGAATCAGAATTTGCCTTTTTCCGATATTCTTCTTCGGTTATAAGCCCCTGTTCTTTTAAGCGGTCGAGTTCGGCTTTCTTCCTGTCTGTATCACTACTTTCTTTCATTTTTGTCCATAAGCTTTGCTTTTTATTGCCACTGTTTACACCAAAAATCACCTCTGAAGCACCAACTGTTCCTGCACTCTCCAAAGAAATCTTTCCTGCTGTGATAGTACTGTTTTCCACAAGCTCACCAAAGGCATATATCGGAAGATTCGTCACATATGCCACGAACGGAGCAAGTAATGCCGTAAACAAGCTGCCAATACAAAGCCCCCACAAATCTTCACTATATATAATTCCGGCAAAAAACATAACAATTCCGCCTATAAATAAAACAACGGTATCAAACCACATAAAATTTTGAGCTATTCTTTTTATTTGCCCTCCAATATTCTTTTCACTGCTGTACCTAAAAATTTTTTTCTTTCAACACCCAAAATCCTCCTCTGCGTATTTCTAACCATATAAGGTTAGTTTTATTTTATAATAAACCACATATGGTTAATTGTCAAGGATATACTAATCACATATGATACAATTCAGCAAAACTTACAAAAGAGAGCTGCTGGAATTATGCAAAAATACTATTATCAGAGACTGCGCGACATTCGTGAGGACAGAGAAAAAACGCAAAAGGAAATTGCGGAAGTGCTCAACACGACCTACCAGTATTACAGCGCATACGAGCGCGGTGTGCGGGACATACCGAGTCACCATATAAAACTCTTGCGCTCTACTACAATATCTCCGCAGACTACCTTTTGGGACTTACAGACGAGCCGAAAGCGCTGAAATAAAGTTTAACGCCCGAGTGCGGATATCTCTATTGACTGCACTCGGGCGTTATTGTATAATCAACTAAAAATCTTAGGGGGAACAGAATAAATGCTCACTATAAAAGACGGCGAGTTCAAAATGGACGGCAAGAGCTTCCGCATATATTCCGGCTCGATGCACTATTTCCGTATCATGCCCCGAATACTGGGAGGACAGGCTCAGAAAGCTCAAGGCGGCGGGATTTAACACGGTCGAGACCTATGTCTGCTGGAACATGCATGAGCCCGGAAGGGCGAATTTGACTTCACCGGCAGGGTTCGACATCAGGCGTTTTATCAAGACGGCGCAGGAGGTCGGGCTCTATGCTATAGTCAGACCGGGTCCGTATATCTGCGCGGAAATGGGACTTCGGCGGACTGCCGGCATGGCTGCTCAAGGACAGAAACATGCGTCTGCGCTGCGCCTATCCCGAATATTTGCAGCATGTTTCGGACTTCTATCACAGGCTGTTTGAGGAGATCGGCGATCTTCAGCAGAGCGAGGGCGGCAACATAATCGCGATGCAGATTGAGAACGAATACGGCAGCTACGGCAACGACAAGGAATATCTCAGATATATTGAAAAGCTGATGCTCGACTGCGGCACAAAGGTTATGCTCTTCACCTCCGACGGCGACGACAACAGCATGCTCTCCGGCGGCACGCTCCCCGATGTGTTCAAGACGCTGAACTTCGGTTCGCGCGCGTCCGAGATATTCGACGCCATGGACAGATTCCACGAGAACACCCCGAAGATGTGCACCGAGTTCTGGTGCGGCTGGTTCGACCACTGGGGCGAGGAACATCACACTCGCGGCTCGGACAGCGTTGCAGGCGAGATTAAAGATTTTCTTGACATTGACGCGAGCTTCAATTTCTACATGTTCCACGGTGGCACGAACTTCGGCTTCACTGCCGGAGCGAACTGCTACGAAGAATATCAGCCGACGGTCACAAGCTACGACTACTGCGCTCTGCTGACCGAATGGGGCGACTACACACCTGCATATTATGCAGTCAGAGAGCTTCTGCTCAAGGCGCAGAATCTGCCCGAAACCGAGCTTCCCGCCTCGCCCGAGCTTCAAAATATCGGAAAAGTGGCGCTCGGTGAGAGCACCTCGATTATGAGCAATCTCGACAATCTCGGCGAGCGCCACCGCGTTCCCCTGCCCGAGAGCATGGAATATTTCGGTCAGAACAGCGGCATGATCTACTACGAGACGAAGCTCGAACAGATATATGACCCGCGCGAGCTGCGCGTTGCGAATGTCCACGACACTGCGTATGTCTATATAGACGGCGAGCACAAGGCGACTATTGACCGCCGCGACGAGAACAAAGTCAAGGGCTACGATACATTCAAATTCGACGGCTGCACGGACGGCTGCACGATAGGCGTATTGGTTGACGCGATGGGACGAGTGAACTACGGCGAGTACCTCTACGACCGCAAGGGCATTGATGCCATCCGCTACGGCAATCAGAATCTCATGGGCTACGATGTTGTCACACTTCCACTCGACAATCCCGAGAAGATAGACTTTTCGCTCGAGGGCGGCAAGTATCCCCTCTTCATGCGCGGACATTTCAAGGCGCAGAGCCAAAATGACTGCTTCGTTCACCTTGACGGGTTCAAGAAAGGCTGCGTGTACATAAACGGCTTCAACATCGGCCGCTACTGGGAGATAGGCCCCCAGCGCGCGCTGTACATTCCCGGAGTTCTGCTCAAGGACGAGAATGAGATAATCATACTCGAACTTGAGGGCTGCGAGAAGGCGGAGGTCGAGATAACCGCCGAGCCTGATTTGGGATAAAAAATATATAAAAGACAAAACCCCGGGCTGTAAAATACAGTCCGGGGTGAGCTTATTTAAGATAAGATTTACTGCTTTGCGCCGTTATCGAACATCTCGAGCGCCTTGACGCTGATTGCGAAGCAATCGGCGAGACCCTGCTCGTTCATGTTGTCATAGGTGTCTCTTCTGGTGTGATAATAGTCCTCAAGCTTATGGTTGAGTCCGGTGACGCCGGTCGCTCTGAAGCCCGCCTGCGCGAACGCTGCGGAATCGGTAGCGCCGCCGAGAGGCGGAACCCAGCCTTTCTTGCAGGAGATATCAAGCTCCTTAGCAGCCTCCATAAACAGGTCGGAGACATCTTTATCCGCCTTGACCGTGCCGTTGAGGTCGCGGTAGTTGGTCATGAGGTACTTGGGATCGTGAATCGTATCATAAGAGAAGATGAAGGTCGGGACATCGTCGAACTCGCCCTTACGAGCCGCGCACCACGCCTTTGCGCCGCGCAGACCCGCTTCCTCGGAGCCGGTGAGGATAACGCCGACTTCGGTGTTTTCAAACTCGATGCCCTCTTCCTTGAGAGCCTTGAGGATGGCTATGCCCATATAGCAGCCGGAAAGGTTGTCGTTCGCGCCGTCAACGATGCGGTTCTCGTTCCACATCCAATAAAGACCGATAAGGAACGGGACGAACACAAGGCCGATGAGGCGAAGAAGTCCGAGGGTCTCGTCTGCGTCAAACGAGACATACTCGAGTCCGTTCTTTGCTACGAGCATTATGGAAATGACAAGATAATAGACAGCGCCGATGCCGCAGATAACCGCGTGACCCTCAAAGCCGACACCACCGAGCTTATAGTTTACGGGCCACTCCCATGCGGCATCCGGATGGCCGTTGAAGAATATGCGGCGCTTGACTTCGCCCTTGCAGCTCTTGACTGCGGTGACGTTATGTCCGGTCTTTTCGGGAAAGAAGCGATCGATAAACTTCTTATAGAGTCCGAACTGCATAAAGACTATAAGCAGACCGACGACGATAAGAATTATCGAGACGAGCGGATAGAAGAACGAAATAGCGACCGCCGCAAGAACGAAGGTAATTGTGAAATATATCCAGCCGAAGAACGAACCGGGGTTCTCTTTGAACGACTCGACGTCGGCTCTCTCGCATCCGCACTCGTTTTTCAGTACGTCCGCCATATACTCACATGCCTGCTGCTCGCCCTTGGAGCCGGGATCGCGTTTTTCGAAGTCCTTGCATATGTGGGTTATCTCGCTCACCATATACTCGGCCGCTTCTTTCTTCTTGTCAATGATTGACTGAAGATTCATTTTTATTACCTCCTTAAATATAAGTCAAGCGGCCGCCCGAAACCGCAAATACGGGTCGCGGCAGCCGCTCAAAACAGTCTTTTATCTGCGGGGACCGGTAAAGCCGTTCGCCTGCTGGAACTTGTCGATCTTGTCGATAACGCCGAGGACAACATCGAAGCCGTCGCCGACGGTGTCAACGCTGAAGCGCTCGGGCATATCGCGCCAGGTGTGATAATAATAGGTCAGGGTCGGATCCTGAGCCGCAAATGTAACGGACTTCATGCCCGCCTTGGTCATCGGGGTGCTGTCGCAGCCGCCGACGGGGTTATGTATGCAGCCGTTGGACTTGCTCTGAATACCGAGCTCCGAGAAAGTATCCTTGAACATTGTCTCAAGATCCTTGTCGAAGCGGCAGAACTGCCAATCGTCCTTGATAACAACCTCGAAATAGTCCTTATCGGCGACGGAGTCGATATTTATGTTCCATGCGTTTTCAAGAATGACCTCGCCCTTATGAGCGCGGGTGAACGCGATAGAGCCGCGCAGACCCGCCTCCTCGGAGCCGCAGTTGAAGTCGATGATGCGGCAGTTCTTGGGCATCTTGTCGGGATTCTCTTTGAAATACTTTGTAACAGCATAGCTGATAGCGCAGCCGGAGGCGTTATCCATAGCACCGCGGGATGCGTTGCGCGGATCGGGATCAGCCCACATGACAAGGAACGCGCAGCCGATAGCGGTGACGAGGGGCAGGAAGCGCATAGCGAACATGAAGTTCACGAACGCGGGAGAAGCGAAAGCTTCCGCTGCCCAGCTTGCGCCGAAATAATAGCCGGTGTAGAGGGTCGCGACGGCAATCGAAGTGCCTGCAAGGAAGAAGAAGCAGAGAGCGCCGAAGCCGACCTTGACGAAGGTGGCAACGAGGCCGAGTGCGGGGTTTGTCTTAGCGAACTTCGAAGCGTGCTCGGAATGACGCCAGTTCCAGCTGGTGTCGGTATGGCCGGAGAGGATGATGGTGTAGTCATACTTGCCGTCCTCCGGGAGCAGCTCGCCATAGGTGTTCTGCGATACTTCCTGCTTGAAGAACATATCGAACCAGGTCTTATAAAGGAAAACGCTGCAGACAAGCCAGACGATGCATGCCGCCGAAGCGAGAGCCATGCCGTACCAGACTGCGGGGATGCCCATTGCGATATAGACAAGGGCACTCAGCGCGAGACCGAGCCAGCCTGCATAGGGGATTCCGCCGATGGACGCACGCGGGGAAACCGCAAACTCTTCGCGAACGGGCTCGATGCCGATCTCTCTGAGCTTATCGCCCATATAGGCAGCAAACTTTTTTTCGCCGTCCGAACCCGGCAATCTTGCGCCGATGTTCTTCGCGGCATGATTGATTATGTCGTATACCTCTTCGGCATACTTTCTGTGTTCTTCTTTCATGAAAAAGCGATACTCCTTTTGAAAATGTGCCATAATTATACAATAATTAGACGCAAAATTGCAATAGAGTTTAAAGAGAATATAAAAATTTCTTTAAATCTTTGTGAACGAGTAAATTTTTTCGGCGTCGGGCGGAAACGATAATAAATGCAAAGGCGCTTTTTTCTATCAGAAAGGATAAAATTAAAATGAATAAAGAAAACGACAAAAAATTCGACGGCATCCATTGCCCCACCCCGAGCTCCGAACCCGTCATAGGCGAACCCGAGGACTCATTCGACATGGTGAACAAATACGGAACCTACAACATTCAGCCGACCTCGCAGACGGAAAATTCTTTTCCGCATATTGCGCAGGGATTGCCGAAAAAGCGCAAAAACGGGAGAAGAATTAAAAGGCTACCCCCTCGGTACGAACATTACTTTTTTCGGTATTAACTAAAATTTTTTTGGGCAAAGCATCCAAATTCATTGACAGAAATTGTTTAAAGTATTAAAATGCAGTAGGAAGTTTTTGTTCTTTTTTGGGGGGTAGATTATATTGAGAATTGCGGTATGTGACGACGATTTGCGGGAACTTCGGGAGATAATGTCGCTCATTGAAGAATATCCGCGAAAGGCAGCCTACGGAATAAGTGCTACGGCCTTTTCAAACTCCGAGGAGTTGGCGGAGAAAATCGGTGAATTCGATGTTTTTCTTCTCGATTACCGAATGCCGGATATAGACGGGTTCGAGCTTGCAAAGCGTATCAGAGAAGAATATATGACAACGAAGACTATTATATTCATCTCGCAATACGACGACATCGTCTACGACGCTTTTGAGGTTCATGCGCATCGCTATCTCACAAAGCCCGTTGAGAAAGAGAAACTCTACCGTGCGCTCAACGAGCTGGACAAGGACGCATATTCATTCCGCCGCCTGCTCGTCAGAAACGGCGGGGATTCAAAGCTCATCGACATAGACAGCATATATTTTATAAAAGTCGAGCGTAAGGACGCATATATCCACTACGACAGCGGCGGCGAAGAGAAAGTGTTCGTCTGCAAAAGGTCTCTCGACAGCCTTGAAAAGGAGCTTACGCCTTTTCACTTTTCCGCACGCACCGCAGCTATCTGACGAATCTGTCGATGATAGATTACCTTAATACGGATGGTATATACATAAAGAACCGCGAGGAGAGCATTCCGATCAGAGCGAAAAGCTTAAACAAGATATCCAAAAAGCTTCGCGAGCTGGCACGGCAGCGCAACGCACTTTAAAGTATAGGGGTAACAGAAAATGAACAATGTTAAGGTGCTAAACGCCGTTTGCCCGCCGCTGAACCTCATCAGCTGCGTGTGCTGTATACTGCTTGTGCACACATTTCTGCATTCGGTCGGTTACGAAACGAAAACGAGGAAAATCCCGCTCGACGTTTTCTGCCTCGGCCTCGCCGCACTGAGCTTCGCTCCGGCATTTTTGCCGAAATACCTCGATGTAGCCGACACCGTTGACATGACATCGACTCTGTGCCACATCGTCTATCCCTATCTGATGTTCAAGTCGCGCAAAAAGACGGCCTTTTTATGGATAGGAATAGCCATGGTATCGAGCCTTGACTACCTGGCGTTCATATTGAACTATGCCATGAGGCTCGGCGTCATAGGTCAGCTGATAACCCGTATTGTCATATATCTAATTATATTCGCCGCCACCGCGCTGATCGTCAGAAGGCGCGGACGGGCAGACCTCACGGAAGCCTTCGACAAATTCCCGCCTGTCGCAAGCTTGATGATATACGCGGCTTTTCTCGCCGCATATTACAGCGTCACGGTCTCATTCAACGCTGAATATACAAAAGAGACGGCAAACGCGCTGACTATGCTTTCGTCCGTGCTCATCGTCGGATGCATAGCGTATCTGGTTACAAAATATCTTATCGCTTCGCAGAGAAAGCGCGCGATGGAGAAGCAGCTTGAGCTCGAGCTCAACCACTACAATAATATGGTTCAGAAGAACCGCGATATGCGTGTGTTCCGCCATGATTTCAAGAACAATCTCACCTCCGTCAGGGCGTTGATATCCGACGGGCAGTACGGCGAGGCGGAAAAATACATAGACGAGCTTTACGGCAGGCTCGACGCGACGAAAAATGCTTTTTCAACAGGCAACCACTTTGCCGACGCAATACTCGCCGAGAAGAGCACGGCTGCAGCAGTTTGGCAGACCAAGCTTGATTTCGACGGAATAATACCCGCCGACGGGATTGAAAACATCGACCTCTGCACTATTCTTGCGAACGCGCTGGACAACGCTGTTGAGGCGAGCAAGCTTGTTGACAACGCGGTCATCAGCGTTCACGCCGTTCAGGATTCGGCGGTGTTCATGCTGACCGTCAGCAACCCCACTCTCCACCCGGTCGAGATAAAGAACAACACTGTCAAAACGACGAAGCTCGACAGCGTGAACCACGGGCTCGGCATCGGCAGCATAAGAAGCGCCGCAAAGAAGTACAACGGCGAGGTCAATCTCAAATATGAAAACGGATATTTCACTGTTGAAGTGATGATGATAATGAGAAAGGGTGCAAGAAACGATGAACAGTAAAATCAAAGCAACGCTCAGGAAATTTTTGAGCGTTGTGCTCGCGGCACTGACCGTGTTCGGCTGCGCCGGAGCGGCTTTTGCCGCAGGCTCGGACGCAAGCGGCACAGTCAACGGAGTCGATTGGGTCTACACCTCGGCCGACAAAACGCTCGTTTTGAGCGGCAGCGGCACACTCGGCGAAGATGTTGCCGACTTCGGGCTTTTCGGCGGCTCATGGGTCGCCGAGCATGTAAAGATCGGGGCGGATGTAAATATCACAACCGGTCGCGTCTTTGAGAACTTTGACTTTGTAGATGAATATGAGGTAGACGCGAACAATAAATATCTCTGCAACCCCGACGGCGTGCTTATGGACAAAGATAAGACTGTGCTCATAAAATACCCAGCTGGGAGCAAAGAATTTTCGTTTTACACCGTTCCCGATACCGTGAAAACCATTTCTTACCGTGCTTTTGAGTTTTCTTCCGCTCTCAAAACAATATTCCTTAACGACGGTCTTGAGACAATAGAAAACTTTGCGTTTGACAACTGCGGCAATTTGCTCTATATCACAATACCCGGCACGGTGACCTCGATGGGCAAAGGCGTTCTGGCTCAGTGCAATCTGCTCAACAAGGTAACCATTGAAGAGGGCGTTACCGCGATACCCGAAGACGCATTTGACAGATGCAGAAGTCTCGAAACAGTAAATCTTCCCGATTCACTGACAACTATAGGCGACATCGCATTCTTTGGCTGCACCAAGCTTAAAACCCTGAAGCTGCCGAAAAATCTTCAGACATTTACCGACTCCCCCGGAAGAAATTTCGGCGGACTCAATATTGCCCTGACAGTCGACCCCGAAAATCAGTATTTCAGCACGGACGATCTCGGTGTGCTCTACAACAAGGACAAGACCCTGCTCTACTACTGCCCGAATCTTCCGTATACTTTTGACTACACCGTCAGATGTGATCTCAATAAATATGCATTCAAGGGGTGCGAAAATCTCAGAAACGTTGACATTGCATATAACCTGCGCGCCATACCGACATATGCTTTCAACGGCTGCAAAAATCTCAATACCGTAACTCTCCCCGCGACGCTTCAGAGAGTTGACGGCGCTGCGTTCGATTCATCGCTGAATACGGTAAATTACCGCGGCACAGAGGAACTCTGGAAGCTCATAACTATAGACAGCTACGACAACAGCGCCATTAAATCGGCAAATGTTGTTTATAATTACAGCGAAGAGGAAGAGCCGGAGGAGATAACCTTCACCTTCGACAGATCCAAAAGTACTGTAACCATAACAGGAAGCGGCACTTTGACGGTCAATGACATAAAGAAATGGGACACCTCGGAAATAAACACATACGCTCTCAAGGTTAAAATCGGCAAGAACATAAACGTAACCGATGCGAGAGTGTTCTGCGACTCGATACAGCCGTTCTATTACATGAAATCGTTCGAGGTCGATTCGCTAAACCCGTATCTCAGCTCGCTCAACGGAATTCTCTACAACAAGGACAAGACAAAGCTCATCAGATTCCCCTCCGGGAACACAACGGCTGACTACGATGTTGTCGAGTGCACGGTTGCATCTACTGTAAAAGAAATCGCGCCATATGCGTTCGCGAACACGGGAGTTACAGATGTCAATCTCCCGAGCGGACTTGAAACCATCGGCGATTACGCTTTTTACAGTGCGACAAAGCTTGTTGACATCACTATCCCGGGCTCCGTAAAGACAATAGGCGTCGGCGCATTCCGTGACTGTTGGAAAATGACAAAGGCAACTCTGCCCGAGGGTCTTGAAACTATTCCACGGGAATGCTTTATTGGCTGCAGAAAGCTTGAAAGCGTAAATATTCCGGATTCTGTCACAACGATAGGCAATATGGCTTTCACAGGCTGTGCGCTCAAAGAGATAAATATATCGAAAAATCTTACAGAGATATCAATTCCCGGATACACTTTCAGCGGCTGCCCTGCGGCAATTACGGTAGACGCCGCCAACCCGAACTACAGCGCAGACGAGCGCGGAGTGCTCTATAACAAGGACAAGTCGCTCCTGCTCCACTGCCCGAACTTCGAGAAAGCTTTCACATTCGATATAAACTGCAACATAGATCAATATGCTTTCTACAACTGCGCGAATCTTACTGATGTAACTTTCTCATATGCTATCAAGAAAATTCCGTATGCCGCGTTCAGGAACTGCGGCTCGCTCAAGATAACCACAGTCCCCGACACAGTCAGAATGATAGACCAGGTAGCATTCGACGGATGCGGAATGACAGAGTTCTATCTCCCCGACTCGGTTGAATATGTAGGAACTCAAGCATTCAGCAGCACACCGCTGACACATTTTGAGTTCAATGACAAAGTAGACACTTTCAAAAATATATTCTCTATATGCCCGAAGCTCAGAACCGTCGTTGTCGGAAAGGGCATAAAGAAGATAGAAATCGGTGCGCTCGGCGGCACGAACAGGATAGATACTATATACTATCGCGGCACAAAGAGCGACTGGGACAAGATAAATGTTGTTGACGTTGCATCTGCGCTCAAGAACATCAAGATTGTCTACAACTACGGTCAGACGAGCGGCGTATGCGGCGACAACCTCACATGGAGCTTCCAGCCCGACCTCTATCAGATAACGGTCGAGGGCAGCGGCGACATGTATTCCTATGACAATGTCGCAGACTACACCTGGAGCAGCAACGCCAATTTGGTCACGGGAGTTGTGTTCGGCAACGGAGTGACCTCCGTGGGCAAGAATGCGTTCAACGGATTCCCGTATCTGACGGAAGTTCTGCTCGGAAGCGATGTAAAAAATATAAACTCCCTCGCATTCGCAAACTGCGGCGACCTCATGACGGTTGCGATTACCGCCGAGGGCGACACGGAAATAGAGTACGATGCGTTTGACGGTCACAACGAAAAATTCCTGCTCATATGCGACGAGAAAAACACCGCCGCGCAGGCTTTCGCCCTTGATAATGAGATGCCGCTTGTGACAGTAAGCTACGACGAGGAGAAGAAGGTTATAAACTTCAAGGGCACGCTCACCGTCTTTGAGAGCGTTGCCGGAAGATACCTTGCCTACTACGCGTCGAGATATCCCGACGCCATGTATCTCCACTTCGACGTTCTGACCTTCGACGGAATCAAGACGGCAGACTCTACGGACGGCAAGAGATTCGAGTGCGTCGATCCCGACTCCGAGTACCTCACCTTCAAGGATATCTATGTGAAGATAAGCGTTATGAAGGACGGCGAGGAAAAGGACGTCACCTTCGGCGAAATGCTTGAAAGATACGAAAACGGCGATTATGACGCTTTCTATGCCGAAATAGAGAACGACAAGGGACGACGGATAAAATCGCTCGTTGTCAAGGCTTTCCAGGCAATCTTCAAGCCGATTCTTAAAATCACGTCATCTATAATTAATTTTATAAAGAAGCTGTTTAAATAACACAGACGAGCCGCTCTGCAAAACTCGCAGGGCGGCTCTTTTTGCGTTTCGTCGCGCTTTTTATTGATTTTCTTCCCGCGAAATGATATCATAAAAGGCAACAGATTTTCGGAGATGAGTTTTGTGTTTATTCTGATGCTCGGCAGCACCGACCCGTTTTTCAACCTGTCGGCTGAGGAATACTTTCTCTGCGAAAAAAGCAAAGATTTTTTTCCTGCTCTGGCAGAACAAGCCGTGCATTGTAATCGGCAGAAATCAGAACGCGGCGGACGAGATAAACGGTGATTATGTCCGCACCCGCTCGCTGCCCGTTGTTCGGCGGATGACCGGCGGCGGGGCTGTCTATCACGACCGCGGCAACCTCAATTTTTCGTTCATTATAAACGGCGAAGCGGACAGAGTTGAACTGTGCCGACCCGTTATAGATGTTCTTCGCTCCATCGGCGTTGTGGCGGAGATATCCGGGCGAAACGACATTCTTGTCGGCGGCAGAAAAATCTCCGGCACGGCGATGTGTTCGCACGGCGGCAGGTCGCTGTTTCACGGCACGCTGCTGATAAGCGCCAACCTTGAGGCTATGTCCGAAGCGCTGAAACCGGACGAAACCAAGCTGATCGGGCACGGAGTTAAATCAGTCAGAAGCCGCGTTGCGAATCTGTCCGAATACACGGAAGAAGTCAGCCCCGACATTATCGGCGCGATGCTGGCTGAATATATGACGGAGCGCGGCGGAGAAATATATGGACTCGGCGAAAGCGATATAGAAGCCATTGAGAAGCTTCGGGACAGCAAATATTCGACCGACGAATGGAACTGCGGCGCCGAGCGGCTTCAAAAATCCGAGCGATCCCGTCTTAGCTGCGGGACGGTTTATATAAAAAAGAAAGCCGCCTGCGGGCGGATAGAAGATATACGCATTTTCGGCGATTTCATGAACATCGGAGATATTTCAAAGCTCGAAGCGCGGCTTCGCGGGGCGGAGTTCCGGCGCGAAGAAATAATATCGGCGCTCGAAGAAGCCCGGGTTGAAAAATATATTCCGAATCTGACCGCAGACGAGCTTGCGGACATCATAATGAAAAGCGAGTGATACACATGGAGAGACTCAAAAGGGCTGCTGCCATACATGATATTTCGGGCTTCGGTAAATGCTCGCTGACAGTTGCCCTGCCGATAATCTCTGCCATGGGCATTGAGGTTTCGGTCATACCGACCGCCGTGCTATCGACGCACACTGGCGGATTCACGGGCTTCACCTACCGCGATCTCACGGGCGACATGCGCCCGATTGCGGAGCACTGGAAGAGCCTCGGAATAAAATTTGACGCGATATACAGCGGCTTTCTCGGCTCGGTCGAGCAGATAGACATAGTGACCGATTTTATAGATGATTTCAAAGAAAAAGACACTGTTGTTCTCGTCGACCCCGCGATGGCGGACGGCGGGAAGATGTACACGGTGTTCGACATGGACTTCGCAAAGCAGATGACGCGCCTTTGCGCCAAGGCGGACATAATCGTTCCGAACTTCACGGAAGCTGCGTTCATGCTCGGCGAGGAATACCGCCCCGCCCCCTACTCAAAAGAATATGTTGAATCGACGCTTCGCAGGCTCTCTTGTCTCGGACCGTCAAAGGTGGTTCTGACGGGAGTTGCATTCGACGGCAGACAGGTCGGCTCGGCATCATACGACCGCTCGACAGACGAGATAAGCTACGCCCTCTCGGACACGGTGGACGGATATTTTCACGGCACGGGCGATGTGTTCGCGAGCGCGCTGCTCGGCGCATACATGAACGGACTGAGCCTCGCCAAAAGCGCAAGGATAGCTGTTGACTATACCCACGGCTGCATCGTGAGGACAAAAGAAGCGGGCACGGATCTTCGCTACGGCGTTGATTTTGAGCACGGAATACCCGATCTGCTCCGGCAGACAGGAATAATATAAATAAAGAAAAGGCAAAGAGGAGAGGAAAAAATGAGCTACGCAGACGAGGTATTTATCGCCAACTGCAAGGATATACTCGAAAACGGCACATGGGACACGGACTACAACGTCCGCCCGCACTGGGGGGACGGCACGAGTGCGCACACGATAAAGAAATTCGGTATCGTCAACCGCTACGACCTTTCAAAGGAGTTCCCGGCGATGACGCTCAGAAAAACTTTTATCAAGAGCGCAACGGACGAGCTGCTCTGGATATGGCAGAAAAAATCTAACAACGTCAACGACTTCAAGGGGCATGTCTGGGACGCTTGGGCTAACGAGGACGGCAGCATCGGCAAGGCATACGGCTATCAGCTCGGAGTCAAGCACCACTATCCCGAGGGCGACTTCGACCAAGTTGACAGAGTTCTCTATGACCTCAAGCACAACCCGCTCAGCCGCCGCATACTGACAAACATATACGTCCACGCAGACCTGAGTGAAATGAACCTCTATCCCTGCGCCTACAGCATGACTTTCAATGTCACGGGCAAGAAACTCAACGCGATACTCAACCAGCGCTCGCAGGATATGCTCACGGCAAACAGCTGGAACGTCTGCCAATATGCGACGCTCGTTCACATGATAGCGCAGGTCTCGGGACTTGAGCCGGGCGAGTTCGTCCATGTCATAGCCGACGCGCACATCTACGACAGGCACGTTCCGATAGTCGAGGAGCTTATAAAGCGCGAGCCATACGACGCGCCGAAATTCGTCCTCGACAAGTCGATAACCGACTTCTACAAATTCACGCCCGACAGCGTGCATTTTGAGGACTACAAATATCACGAGTTCACCGAGAAGATACCCGTTGCGATATAAGGAGCGAAGATGAAAGCAATAGTTTGCGCCGACATAAACTGGGGCATCGGCAAGGGCACGGGAATGCTCTTTCACATCCCCGCCGACCTCAAATTTTTCAAAGAAAAGACAATGGGCAGCACCGTTATCATGGGACGCACGACGTTTCTCTCCCTGCCGGGGCAGAAGGCTCTGCCTGGCAGGAAGAATATAGTGCTGACGCGAGACGAAAATTGGAACGCCGAGAATGTCACGGTGTGCCACGGCATTGACGAGCTCGCGGACATTATTGAAAATGGCGAAAATGTATTCCTCCTGGGTGGAGAGGCGGTCTACAACGAGCTGATCGACTCATGCGATGAAGCGTATGTAACGCGCGTAAATGCGGATGGAAAGGCGGAGAAGTTCTTCCCCGACCTCGACCGCCGCGCAGGCTGGAAGCTCGTCGAGCGCTCCGCCGCGCAGGAGAGCAACGGATACGTTTTCACGTTTGACAGATATGTAAAAAAATAAGCTATACGAAACGGGATTGACGGACTGACCGCCAATCCCGTTTTTTTGTTTTATTCGGTCGAGTCGGACTTTTTTCGGCTCTTTAATCAAAGATTTATTTTTGCGCTATCGCCGTTCTTGCCGCAATATGCACAAACAAAGCGCCCGACATTTGGAAATATTGACGAGAGAAAAATAAAACTTTTCCGTTGACAAACGCCGAAAAGGATGATAATATACAACTGAGCTATTTGAGATAGCTCAGTTAGCTAACTTTTTTAATACGGAGGACAAATCGTGATTATACTCGATTTCCACTCAAAAACACCTATCTACGAACAGATCGAGGAGCAGGTGATGCTCATGGTCAGGCGCGGCGTGTACAAGCCGCACGACCGTCTGCCCTCCACCCGCTCTTTAGCTTCCGAGCTCAAGCTCAATGTGAACACCGTAAAGCGCGCGTTTCAGGAGCTTGAGGCAAAGGGCGTGACCTATTCCCAACCCGGGCGCGGGGTCTTTATCAGCGAAAACGCGGCGGACAACAGCCGCGTGCGCGAGCAGGCTCTTTCGGCGCTCTCGGCCGCTCTGCGCTCGGCGAAGGCAAACGGGCTGAGCGAAGCGGATATTGAGGAGCTTCTAAAGCAGGTCTACGCCGAAAACAAATGAAAGGAGCAAAGAGGCAAACGCCATGATTGAATTCAGAAACGTCACCAAAAGCTACGGCGATTTCACCGCCGTTGAGGACATATCCTTCTCCGCTTGTGACTCGTCCGTCTGCGGTCTGATAGGCTACAACGGCGCGGGCAAGACAACGCTTATAAAATGCGCCGCAGGGCTCTATAAGCCGGACTCCGGCAAGGTGCTTATAGACGGCGAATCCACCTACAATTCCGATGAGGTGCGCTCGCGGCTGTTCTTCGTGCCGGACGATCTCTTCTTCCCCGTCGGCTCGACCCCGAACAGCGCGGCTCGCTTCTACAAAGACTACTACCCGGAGTTTTCATTCGGCAACTTCGAGCGTATGCTAAAGCTCTTTGAGCTTGACGGCGACGCGAAAATACGCGGATTTTCAAAAGGAATGCAGCGCCAGACAGAGATAGCGTTAGCGCTCGCCTCGTCGCCGAAGGTCCTGCTGCTCGACGAATGCCTCGACGGGCTTGACATCGCAAAAAAGGACATCTGCAAGCAGCTTTTCATGGACTACATGGCTCAGAGCGGCTGCACCATGCTCATCTCGTCCCACGCGATAGCAGATCTTCAAAACCTCTGCGACAGGATAGTGCTGATATCCGGCAAGCGTATGCAGATGAACTGCTGCACGGACGATATCCCCTCTACCTGGCGCAAATTCAGGCTTCAGTTTGACTTTGAGCCGACGCGCTCGATATTCGGGAATATCGACATCAAAAAGCTCGACATCGACGGCAGAAGTGCCGTTGTGACCGTCTGCGGACACATCGACGACGCAAGGGCAAAGCTCGACGCATTGGAGCCGCTGTTCATCGACGAGTTCCCGATGGAGCTTGAAGAAATATTCTTACAGGAAACGGAGGACAAGAGCGATGAAATCTCAAAAGTCTTTGAATAATATTGCTTCCGCCGACTTAAAGCGCAGCTTTGCTTCAAATCTCGTCATACCCGCGCTGACCTTTCTCGCATTCACTGTGCAGGCGGCAGTATGCGCATATTTTCAGTTCAAACAGAAAGAAAAGGTCTTTTTCACATGGTTCAGGGACTCGCCCGATGCGCTTGTTTTCATCTCATTCTGCATTGTGCTCGTCGGCGCGATACAGGCGGCATATACCCTGCGGTTCATCAACATAAAGAATCAGTCAAATGTGTGGTTCAGCTTCAATCTCAGCCGCTCGACGCTCTTTAAAAACCGCTGTGTTTCTTCGCTGACGCTCCTCGGCGCGGCGATAATAATACCCGGAATAATCAGCGCGATAATATGCTGCGCGTCCGGCTGCTCCGCCGCGAAGGTTCTCCCGGTAATATTCTATCAGTATTCCGGATTTTTGACGATGATGTTCGCGGGCTTCGCGATAGGCGCGCTGACGGCGTCGCTCACGGGAAGCGTTGCGGAGAGCATATTTTATTCTGTAGTGCTCATTCTCGCCCTGCCGCTTCTCTCAACTGCTTGGGACGCCCTTTCTTCGGTATTTCTGCGCGGCAGGACGGCAGTCTCCGGCGTGAATTACACCGGCGACATGGATATGCAGCATTACTATTTCAGTTTCTATCCCCAACGCGGCCGCGGGATAATGACATTCTGCCCGTTCACGCTGTTCCGCGTTCCCGGGACGGACAGGGCGGCTATACTAAGCTTAAAGCTGCGCGGATTCGGCCCTATCGACTTCGGTTTCTGCAAGGACGGCTCATCTCTGCCCGGGATAGACGCATGGCTTCCGATACTGCTTTGGATAGTTTTGACCGCCGTATTGATCGTGCTCGCGCAGCGGATGTTCGGAAAAAGAAGCTTGAAGAGCTCGGAGTTCCGGCGGCGAGCCGTGTACTCACAGCGCTTACCTCGGCGATAATAGTGTTCTGCGGATTTTCCGTTCCCGCATGGGTATTAAAAACAGCTGTCTTTTCCGTAAGCACAGCTCTCGCCGCGCTTTTGGGAGCCGCAGTCATGCTCGCGGCATATTTTGCCTACACGTTCATAGCGCGCAGGAATTTGAAAGCGGTTCGCAAAAATCTTTGGCAGTTTGCAATACCCGCAGGTGCAACGGCGATAATCACCGCAATATTCCTGACAGGCGGATTCGGCTACACCGCGCGTGTTCCCGAGGCGGAAGAGGTAGAGTATGTCACGGTGTCGATGCCGTTCAGCTTTGAGAGCGGAATGGCGCAAAACGGCAGTATACTCCGCACCGTCAAGGGCACTGCAACGGTTGTCAAGCCCTATTCCAACTGCATAACTCTCTCGACGGAAAAGGACATAAACACGGTGCTCTCCATCCACAAGCTCATAACGAACGAGAAGAAGAGCGACGAAAAGACAAACACCCAGTTCTCCGTCAAGTATTATTTCAAGAACGGGAAGAGCATGGAGCGCACTTTCACGAACATAAGCGAAAAAGACCTCAACGCATATTTCGCCATTGCCGACACAGACGGGGTAAAGGAACAGCAATATTTTTTCCTCGCCGCCTCCGACACAGAGCGCGAAAAGCTCAAAAACGAAAGCGTAAAAGCTCCGGGTATGTCGAACTCGCAAGGCTATTTCTTATTTCGAAACTACGGCAGTCCGCTGCGCAATACGGATGGCGTTCTAATAGCGAGCAAGGACGGCAGCTTCTGCCGCGAGCTGAGCTCGGATGAGCTTGATAAGCTCGGCAAATGCATATGGAGCGACATATCGAAGAAAAAATATACGGATATTCTTCGCGGCAGCGAAAAGGAAGTAGCATATATTTATCTCAACGACGATGCTCAATACTACGGCGGTCAATATGAAGAAAATGTTGAAGGCAGGTCGGTTCTTACGGCTATCACTGGCGACATGACCGAGACGCTGAAGTTTATCAAAGAACACGGCATGGCAGGCGCGCTCGGACAAAAGCGTGAAGTGAAGAGCGTCAATATTTACGACTGCCGCCGCATCATTTCGAAAGCGAAGGAGATAAACAAAAACGGACGCTACGGCGGCACCGCGATAAACCCGATTTTTATTATGAGCACGATGTTCAACACGGAAGAAATAAAGTTGGTGAACAAAACTTTCGGCGACATGGACGACTGCTTCATAAAGAGCGTTACAAATCAAAAGCAGTCAGACGAGCTGTTCACTCTCGCTCAAGGACAGTGTTATACCTCTCTCGGCGGCTATATCGCGCAGATAACATTCACCGACGGCTACAATCAGACGATGTACATTCCCGAAAGCGATGCACCGGGATATATAAAATGACGAGAAAAGCGGCAGGGCTTCAAAAGGCTCCTGCCGTTTTTGTTATACATATTCTGCTGTCATCTGAACTGTTCTGGTGAAGCGGTCGAAGTCTATCATGATGTAGTTGCCGCCGTTTTCGAAATTGAACTCGCGTTCGAATCTGCCGTCGGCGTCGGGCGTATATTCGAGCACTTTTCCGTTCATTCTCAGGCGGATGACCGCGCTGCCGGACTCGGTTTTGATATAAGCTTTCACTTTTATCAGCTTGTCGCGCTCCGCCGCGCAGGAGAGCAACGGATACGTTTTCACGTTTGACAGATATGTAAAAAATAAGAGACAAAAAGAACCGGGATTGATATTTCGCCAACCCCGGTTTTGTTTTATTCCGCCGGTTCGAGCTCCGGCTCGTTTTCTTCTATATCGCCCGCGAGACCTAATTTCTGTTCGAGCTTCGACTTTTTCTTATATGTCTCATTCCACTCCTGCTGAGTGAACTCATAGCCGTATGCAAGGAAGAGATCCTCGCCGCGCTTCTCCTGCTTTGAATAGCGCGCTTTCTTGAGCAGGACTACAATCCCCACGCCGAGCAGCGAACCGACGAGCGCCGCCGCGAACGAGAGCAGAATAACTTTCGCTCCCCCGCCGGCATAGAGCGGAGGCAGCAGCCCCGCAAAGGCGTCGTATTTATCGGTGACGACGATTGTAGAAGTGCGGAGAAGCCCGTATTTCCGGGCATAGTCAGTCAAGAATGACTCGTTGCAGATGCCGAATGCCGCGGCGAGAATACCAGTGAGCGTTGTACCGCCGATGAGTGCAAAAGGCGTTGTCTGCGGCTCTCTGACGCAATAGACCATCGGCGACATCGCCATGAGCCTGACATTCTGGAACACCTCGTTAATGAAGCCCGTGTTGAGCAGGTTTTCATCATAGACGACCATCGGCCAGGACTTGAACTTCTTGCCGACGAAGAGATAAATCATGCATATCCACGACGGGGTTATCATCGCCGCGGAGAACACTGTGAGCAGCCTTGCGCTCTCCATTGAGCCCGCCAGCACACCCTTGAATATCTCATCGAACACCGCGAGCGAGAGCGGACCGCCGACATCGAAGCCGAGCGCGAAGCCTATCACGGCGCCTTTGAGAATAATATTGGCGGAGGAGGCGACTATTCCGGCGAGCTTATGCGCGAGCAGGGTCATCGGCAGAGCGTAGGCATAGTTCATAACAAAAAACACCGCGAACGCAGAGAGTCCGATAACAACGAGCGAATCGCCGAGCAGAGTCATATTTTTGAGCTGCGGGCGGAATGTGCATATAAGCTCCTCGCGCTTTGCTTCGTCTTTTATTTTTGAATGTGCAAGCTTCAACAGCAGACCGAACGCCCATTCTATAACGACGACGCAGACCTTGTGCAGGAAGGTCACGCACACGGTGCTCAGCAGAGCTATCACATAATAGCCCATGAAGCCGATAACAGACGAGCCGCCCACTGTTTCAACGCCCGCGACCTGGGTGCAGAAGAGACCGAAATATACGGCGAGAACGCCCGAGACAAGCGCGGAGAAAAATCCGCCCGCGTAATACGCCATACATATCGACATACCTATGCCGAAAAGCTGGACGGACATATACGAGACCCAATAGAGTCCGTCGAGCAGGGACGGAAAAACTTTTCCGAGAATAAGTATTATGAACGCGAATATCGCGGCGAAGAGCATGAACGGGAACAGCGCGGTCGAGGTCTTGACCGCGGCGCGTCTGAGCTGATATTTTTCAAACAGCGGCGCTTTCAGATACTCCCCCGCGCTTTTGTACGGATTTTCTGTGTTATACATCTTTACCCTCCTGCTTGTTTTTTCTAATCATAGCATTATATTAGCGATATTGCAACATATTCACTTATTTTATCGCATCTTTTTGTATATATTTTTAAAATTTCTTGCAATATGCACAATTTAAGCTCAGGACATTTGGGGATATTGACAGTCGGCAGAATAACTCTTTGCTGAAATTTCATTCCGCTCGCGCGGCAGCGATGTGTTGAGTCGCCGCGCCGATTATCAAGCAAAAAATCCTACCCAAGGGAAAACCGTGGGTAGGATTTCTGTTTTTCGCTCCCATGCAAGACACGGGGAAAATTATATTACAGCTCGTTTATCATCGAGAGCAGGTCGACATAGAACACGCGGACATTGTGGTTGACAAACAGACCGCCGTTTATCGAGAGGTGGTCGCCGCTGAATGTCGGCATGATGTTCCATACGCCCGTTGCGACTTCGCCGCCGCTGTAAACGGCAGATGGCGCATTGAACGGAGCGAGAGCGGAGATTTTGTTGACGAGTCCGTCGTTCTCAAACCACTTCTCGTCGACGACATAGCCGCCCTTGGTGGTGCAGGTGAACTTGCCCATTCTGACTGCGCACGCTCTGAAGAGCCTATCTATATTGCCGTCGACCGGGCTATAAGTGCCGTCCGCATTGCGCTCGGTCGCGCTGCACGGATAGGAGAAATAATAGACATTTTTGAGCGTCGAGATATTCTCATTTATCGCGAGAGCGTGGTCGATGTCCATATCATATTCCGCGCTGTCCGAAAGCGCCCTGTCGAGATGCGGAGCGGTGGCAACGGTGAGCATGGCGACAACCGCGCGCTCTTCGGCGGTGGCGTTGACATCTTTGATTATAGCGTCGCGCACGAGATAGGCGGTCGTGCCGTTATGCGGAGCGGCGAGCGCTGTGACGGAATATATCCAATCTGCCTTTCCGCCCGTGAACAGGTCGGAGACATCGCTGCCCGAAGCCTCGCGCTCGGCCTCGCTGCCGTTTGCCATAAGCTCAGCCAGAAGTCTGACGGTCACGCCGCCAAATGAATGACCGAGAAGATTTATCTTATCCTCGGCGCTCCACTCATCGATAAGCGGATCGGAGGAATAATCCTCGCCGTATCTGTCGTGGTGGCAGCGCTTTGAATGCTCCTCGCCGTAGTCGGTGACGGTGCCGGTCAGCTGGGCGTAGAGCTCGCAGGCTCTGTCCCATGCGCTTCCCGTGGGATCGACCGCTGCAGAATAGCACTCGAAGCCGCGGGCGTTGAGATATTGCATAAGGTCGCCGCCGAACATACCCCAATAGGGCAGGAAATCGTTATACCAGGTGTAGCTGCCCCAGCCCGCGAGACCGTGAACGAAAACGTTGGCATACTCGGTGTTGAACTTCGTATCGTCAACCTTAACATGCGGAATGTTGAGTGCGGGGAAGCAGAACATAATTACAGATACAATAAATGAAATTATTTTTGCCACATGACCATCCCTTTTCATTGTTTTTGTCGGCGGTTATTCTCCGAACGCGCCGTTTACAAGACAATTATATATGGAATTTATTCCCGTTGTCAATCGGTTTTCAAAATAAAAACGGCTGCGGTCGGAGCAAATATATTGCCCGATCACAGCTGTTTTTCACCATTTTTCACGCATGAGGCGTAGATTTAAAACTCTCAGCTCCTCTTTGCGTTTTTCATAATCCGGGCACCGCGAACCGACAAGCCGCCAGAACGCCGCCGAATGATCCATGTGTTTAAGATGCGAAAGCTCATGGATAATGCAATAATCAAACCGCGCCCTCGGGCGCCATAACGAGAAACAGCGAGAGATTTATATTCCCCTTTGAGGTGCATGAACCCCAGCGAGTTCTCGCGGAATTTATCTTGACTGAAGCGACCGTTTCGCCGAACTGATCTGCGAGCTCATATGTCCTGCGGACGAGATAATTCTTGGCGAGCGAGCGGTAGACTTCCTTGAGCGCTGCCGCCGTATCATCAACCGAGAGCCCGTCGGGGACAAAAAAGCTGCTGCCGTCAAAGCCTGCGCGTTGCCCGGATTTTTTTATCAGCGGATACTCGCGCCCGAGCAGGAGAAGTCCCGACTCCCCTCCCGGGACGAACGAATCGGAAATGTCTTTTCGCTCCTGCACTTTTGCGAGATTTTTGAGCACCCACGCGCGCTTTTCAAAAAGGAAATCTTCGATATGTTTGAGGCTCATTCGGCGCGGCGCATAGACCAGAACCTTTGCATCGCGCGATATTTTTATGCTCAGCGTCCTGCGGTCGGAGCGCGTTAATTCATACTGAAAACCGAGTTCGGGCATTATTCTATACCCATATCTGCCTTGAACTGTTCGGTCAGCTCGCGCATCTGATCTATCTCCATGCGGCGGCTGAGAGTGAACGCCGAGGCGTCCTTCGAGCGGCAGTTATAGCCCATGGGCACGCCCTCGAGGGAGAGATAATATTTTGCGTTGACGGGATAAAGCTGGCACTCGGCGAGAGAGGCAAAGCCGAGGAAAGCCTGGACTTTCTTCGCCTTTTCCGGCTCTTTTTCAAAGTTTTTGCACAGCCACGAATATATCTCCGGGTGGAAATTCGCCATAACGCCCGAGAATCCGGCGCAGCCCATTTTCAGCGTTTCGAGCAGGCTCGCGGAGTTGGCGTTGAATATCTTGAGTCCCATGCCGTCAACGGCTCTGAGTTTTTCGTTTATCATGCCGGGGTCGCAGCAGGTATCTTTGAGAAAAGTGAATCTGCCGGACTCGGCGAGCTTTTTGAGCACTGCGGGAGTCATAATGCGCTTATAGGGATAGGGGCACTCGTAGATGCCGAAATTGACATCGCCGACGGATTCGACCGCCCTGTCGATATTTTTAAGAAACACGCTGTCGTCCTCATCGGCTGAGGCGAATCTGTTAGAAATGAACACATAGGCGTCTATCCCCTCGTCTATGAAAAGCCTTTGCCTCTTCTATCTGAGTGTCAAGGTCATCCGCGACATGACCGGACGCGACGATTGAGATATTTTTCGGCGTATGCTGCATAACAAAATGCAGGAGCTCGAGTCGCTCTTCAAACGAGAGGAAGAATATCTCGCTCGACTGGCAGATGGCGAAAATTCCGTCGACTTTCTTCCCGGCGTACCAGTTTATGAGCGCTTCGACAGCCGCATAATCTATCTTATTGTCCTTTGTGAACGGCGTTATCATGGTCGGATAGACGCCGTTGGGAATCATCTTTTTCATTTTTGTCCCTCCAATATGATCTCAGTTAAGTTTATCACATCGGCGGGAATTGTCAAGAAAATCAGGCGGACAGGTTGCGCCGCAGGAGCGCGAGCACGGCTTTTTCGCGCCGCGACACCTGCACCTGCGACATACCAAGCAGCTCGGCAGTTCGGCTCTGGGTCATGCCGCGATAATAGCGCAGGCTTATCATCTCGCGGTCGCGGTCATCGAGCAGAGCATAACTTCGCGCAGGGCGATAAGCTCCGAGGCGGCGTTCTCCGGCGACTCAACGGGCAGGTCGATCTGCCCCTCGCCGTCGTCCGTGCAGGCGGTCAGCGACACGGCGGGCATTGCGGCATTGAGCAGTTGCGCCGTCTGGGCGACATCGCTGCCGAGGCGTTCGGCGAGCTGACCTACAGTCGGTTCGCAGCCAAGTTCGGCGGTCAGCGCCTCCTTTTCGCGCATCGCGGCGCGCGCTTTTTCTTTCAGTGCGCGTCCGACTTTGACGCTGCCGCCGTCGCGGAAAATGCGCTTTATCTCGCCGAGAATGACGGGCACGGCATAAGTCGAAAACGAGAACCCGCGCTCCGGGTCGAAGTTTTCGGCGGCTTTTATAATTCCGACACACCCAGCCTGAAACAGGTCGTCATACTCCGCACCCTTGCCGCGAAATTTGTTGGCGCAGGCATGGACAAGACCGATATTCTTTTCAACGAGTTCATTGCGTTCAGCCCTGTCCATCGCCGCGTCCTTTTATAAATTTATCCATGGTGACGCTCGTCCCCTTGCCCGGGACGGAGCGCACGCGCACTTTGTCCATAAAGCTCTCCATGACGGCGAATCCCAAGCCCGCACGCTCGCCGCCGAGGGTCGTAAACAGCGGCTCCATCGCCTGGCGCACATCGATTATGCCGCACCCACGATCCCTTATTCTGATGCGCACGAGTCCGTCGTCAAACAGCCCGACCCATATGTATATCTCCCCCACGCTCGCGGGATAGGCGTGGACGATGCAGTTTGTGACCGCCTCGCTGACGGCGGTTTTGATATCCGATATTTCTTCGACCGTCGGATCCTGCTGAGCCGCAAACGCCGAGACGGCGACGCGCGCGAAGCTCTCGTTGACGGAGCGGCTCTCTATTTTCAGGCTCATCTGATCGACAGGCTTTTTTCTACTCATGTTTATCCTCCTTGTTCCTTTTCTGCGACAGCGTACACAGCGCCTGCATACCCGCAAGACGCATCATTTTATAATTGCGCTCGCTGAGATTCGTGACCTCGAGCTTTCCCTGCCAGCCCTGCAGAAGCCTATAGCGACCCATGACAAGTCCAACGGCGGAGCTATCCATAAAAGTGACATCGGCGAAGTCGAGGCGCAGTATCTTCGGCTGCTGAGCCGCGGCGGCGGCATCGATATCCGCGCGCATTGCGGCGGCGGTGTGGTGGTCTATCTCGCCGGAGAGCAGCGCGCTGACGCTGAGCGGATTTGAGATTATTTCAACACCCATGTTTTTTCCTCCTTTGGGGTGATTATCAATTAACAGTTTGTCCGGGATGAGTGTGATTATTCTCGGATTTGTTTGAATTTTTTTGTTGACGATATCAGTACATTTAAAATTTTGTATCGGCTGTCGCCGATATCGGACAGCCGCAAGGGCTGTCCCTACGAACCGTGCACAATTTTTAATTGCAGCAAATCTTATGAAAAATCTGTGCCGCCGTTGGTCGGCTCTGTGTGGAGAGCCGTTTTTGAATATTATCGAAAAAAATCGGACACGGCTTGTACAAAATAAAAAACAGGACGGACTATTATCATCAAAGATAATAATCCATCCCGTTTGAAAATCCTGCCGAAATGCGGCGGGTTAAATATTTTTATTTTCCAAAAGATAACCGCGAACCTCGCCTGCGAGATAGAATGAACCGCAAGTAACGAGCGTTCCGCCGTTTTGCTTTATGTCATTTATTGCCATGCGGCAGGCTTCTGTCGGCTCGGACACAGGCGTACAATCGGCGCAATATTTATTGGCGAGCTCGCTCAGGGCTTCGGGATTCATGCTGCGCGGATTGTCCGGGGCTGTCAGATACATTTTTTCAAACAGCGGCGCGGTCAGGCGCAGATATGTGTCGCAGTCCTTATCGCCCATGAGCGCGCACACGGCGACGCGTCTGCCGCTTGTGAAGCGCTCCAGAAACGCTTTAAGCGCCGAGGCACAGCCCTCGTTATGGCCGCCATCAAGAATGATTCTTTCGCCGATAAGCTCCATTCGTGCGGGCATGACAGCGTT
>ENA-OQET01000059-OQET01000059.1-human-gut-metagenome-genome-assembly--contig:-NODE-59-length-56849-cov-3.765876_pt1 | contig 56849 bp, 63 predicted proteins | sample MGYA00242800_ERZ504645 | MGnify/ENA primary metagenome ERZ504645 (study PRJEB26092, sample SAMD00036308) | human gut metagenome | host: Homo sapiens | study: EMG produced TPA metagenomics assembly of... | reverse complement strand
AAAACACTCCAGATACCGAATCGCATCCCGCTTGTAGTTAGTGGCCAGCATAGCCTTAAAGCCGGTATCTTTGTACCCTTCAATGAAGTGCTCATTGATGTCCAGAGCAATCCGCTTGATACGAGCATCGGTGGAGGTCAAGCGGCGGATACTGCTCCATTTCCGGGAAAGGTCATCCCGCTGCGCTTCCGTCAGCCGCTTGGTAGTCTGTTTGAACCAGAGGTCGATATTTGCCTCGTCCACATTCTGTTCCACAAAGCGGCCTTCGTAAATGAGCGGCACAATGGCTCCGTCATCCACACCGTCCTTGATGGTATATTTATGGATCAGCTTTCCAAACTTGGCCATGGTGTTCTTCTCTTTTTTCATCAAAGGCGTACCAGTAAAGCCGATGTAGCAGGCATTGGGAAACACCGCCCTCATTTTAGTGGCCAGCAGGCCATAGTTGGAACGGTGGCTCTCATCCACCAGCAAAAAACACATCCCGCGAAAAATTCTTGTGCTCCATTTTCTCAGCGGTGTTGAACTTATTGATGATGGTAGTTGACCACATCCGCCTTGCCGCTGCCCAGCAGCTCCACCAGATTCCGTCGCTGGTTGCTCTGGCCGGATTGAGACGGGTGTGCGCAAAGGTGGCCGCGATCTGACGATCCAGTTCCTTACGGTCCGTGACAACGACTACTTTCGGGTTACAGTCGGGCAGTTCCATTAAAATATACTTTGCCAGCATAACCATGGTCAGGCTCTTGCCGCTGCCTTGCGTATGCCAGATGACGCCGCTCTGGCGGTTGCCGTGCTCGTCGCTTTCGGCGATGGTCTTCATGATTTCCCGGACGGCGAAGAACTGCTGATAGCGGCAGACCTTCTTCACGTTGGCGTCGAAGAGAATGAAATAGCGAATCAGCTCGTACACGCGCTCGGGGCTGAACAGCGAGACGATATTCCTGTCCTGTTCAGTGGACATTCGATCCGGGACGAGCGCTTTCAGCCGGGTTTGCAGCCAATCGGCATCCTGCTCTTTCCAGACGCTCCAGAAATTTTTTGGGCGTGCCGACTGTCGCGTATTTGACGGCATTCTTGTTGGTCGCCACGACGAGCTGCGCAAATTTGAAGAGCTGAGGGATATACGTCGCCTGCTGGTTGCGGATCATCTGCCCGACGGCTTCTTCCACGGGGATATGCGGGGCCTTGCACTCGATGACGGCAAAGGGGATGCCGTTGATGAACAGCACGATATCCGGGCGTGCGTTGTGCTGCCTGTCCCGGCTGTCCACGGCGAATTCCTCCGTGACGTGGAACACGTTGTTCTGCGGATTGTCCCAGTCGATATACCGGAGGTTAAAGCTGAGCATTTTTTCCGTCGCCGACGGTCTCTGGGTAGCTCTTGCCCAGCAGCAGCGCGTCATAAATCTTCTCGCTGGTGCGCACGAGGCCGTCCGTCAGCGGCTCGTCCAGATCCTCCATGGCGCGCTCGATGTTGGCGGCGGAGAACTCGTTTTCTGCGCCCGCATAGACATAGCGGTTGAGCCTGCGGAGCTGACCGCGCAGGATGTCCCGGAGCAGCACATGATACCGGCTGCCGCGCTGCTTGTCGCAATCCGCCGGGGAAATGTAGGTGTAGCCCATGGCCTCAAACAGCGCAAGGGCGGGGCGCTGGCTTGCGTTGATTTCCAGATAGGCGTCTTTGTCCATGGAGAGACCTCCTTTCGCAAAGGGGTTATATGCAGGAATAGCGGGGCAGGGGACTGCCTCGCTTTAGTCGTGGTATTCTCTGCAAGCAAAATAAAAACTGCTGCTGCTTGGATCGAGCTCGTTCCCCAATGGCAATGTATGAAGATCCAAAAGCCTGTCTTTGTACAATTCGGCGATAATATCCAGAACGACTATTTCTGATATATGCAGCGCCTGAGCACACTGATGGTACGTCGTATTCGGATTTTCCCTGAAGTAATCGTATACTTTCTTTCTCATGGTTATACCCTCACAATCCCCGTCAACAGAAGCTGCATCAGGGCTTTTTTCTGTTTTTTCATTTCTTCCAGCTTACGCTGATGAAGGGTGATAAGGTGGTCGAGGGTATCAAATAACCTTCCAATTTTGCGCTGTTCCTCAAGTGAAGGGAGGGGTACTTGTCCCATACAGAGTTTGTCGTAATAGAAGTAGAGACGAACACCACCCTCTTGCAACTGCATAATCAGCTTTTGAAAATCAGGCGATTTGAACCAATGCCAGAGGAGTCTATCATCCACATCGTCAGAAGTCTTAAAGACCTCATAAAGTGAACTTACTATCACACTTTTTCCCGTGTCTTGGTATCCAATGGAACCCACATTTATTCTTGCAGGGTTGTACGCAAATGAATTTGGAGAAACAATATAGTACATTCTTTTGTCGGCTTCTCGCATTGTACCACCGTTTTCAAACTTTTCATCTTGCGGTACGAATCCACTTTCATTTGTAATGGAATAACTCTCTAATGGCAAATTCTCTTTGTTCTTTTCACCCGCTGGAAAAGTAATATCCGAAAACTTCCGCTGTTCCCAAGCGTCAGTAAATCCCTTGAATCGGATGGCAGGTTTGTTTTGTTTTGCCATATCAGTCACCCAACAAGAGCGTCTTGAACTCGCTCAGGCCTTTCAGGTCGTACTCACTGCCGGTAAGGTCGTCCATCATCGCGGCCAACTGCTTTTCGGTGGCGCGGATTTCGCTTTCCACATCAAAGAAGGTTGTGCTATATTTATTTTGCAGGGTCTGAATCTTGCTGACAAGGCTATCCACCATTGCATCAGGCAGTTTGGCAAGCTCGTTCGTAAAAGGTGCAATCCATTTTTGCTCCAGCAGCTCCAACACCTGCGCATCGGTCAGCCCCTCAATGGTCTTTTTTGTCTGGGCCTCCAGCGCTGCTGCGTCAGATTTGATTTCGGCTTTCAGTGCCTTTTCCTGTTTGGTCAGTTCTTCTACGCGGCTGAAAACACGGCAGGCATTTTGTGCTTCGGGGGTGCGGTCCCGCCGCAGTTCCTTGACCTTTTTGGCAATCTCCTTCGGCACAAAGGCATCGCCTTCTTCGGTAAAGCACTCCTTATAGGCGTCCTTGTCGTCCTCGGTAAATTCATCCAGCAGGGCTTCATATTCGGTGGGCAGCTCGGCAAGCTGATTTTCCAGCGCGTGGAGCGCGCCAGCTTTATCTTTCAACAGCGTTTTTTGCAGCAGATCAAAGGGCAGAATGTGCCCAACCCAGCCGTCCTGCACTTCCTGCTCCTCGTTGCCCTTCTTCTTGGTGACAAGATGGGGGTCTACCTTTTTGGCTGCACCGAACCCCTCGGTCTGGATCATTTCAAGGTCAACGGCAATCGTGTTCCAGTGGTCGTCCAGCAGCTGATAGGCCTCGTACTTGTCAATCAGCGGAATGTCGGCAAGGCGCGCAAAAATATCCTCGCTGAGGGTGGTTTCCGTCTTGGCAATCTCAATTTTGTCCATGCCGTCCAACAGGACAGCCTTCATATAGGCGGGCAGCGCAGCAAAGGCGGAGCGATAGGCGTCCTCAAAGGCGGTTACATCGCGGCTGTTTTTGATAGCCGACTTGATGTCCTCAACGGTCAGCGCCGCATAGGGCGTTCCGTTTTCAGCAAACAATTCACCGCGCAGCGCAGGGAACGCCGCCCAGTACGCGGAAAGCTCGTCCAACTCTGCTGCGGGGATGCCGCCGAACATAGAGGCGTATACATCCCAATGCTCCGCCGCCTCAGAGGAGTCCACATAGCGGGGAATGTTTAAGTTGTAGTCGTTGGCGCGGATTTCCTCACGGCTGACCGTGCGGGAAAATTTGGGGATGCTCTCACGCTTTACAAAGGTATCGGCAATGCGCTTGATGTCGGAGGCGCGGAGCTTGTTGTTTTTGCCCTCCTTGGTGTACCCCTTGGAGGCGTCAATGATAAGTACGTCCTCGCGCTCGCGCTTTTGGCGCAACACCATAATGATGGTGGGAATGCCCGTGCCAAAGAAAATGTTGGCGGGCAGACCGATGATGGCGTCAATGTGGTTGTTCTCAATCAGATTTTTGCGGATCGTGCCTTCCTCACCGCCGCGGAACAGAACGCCGTGGGGCAAAACGATGGTCATAATGCCGTCGGGCTTGATATGGTAAAGGTCGTGCAGCAAAAAGGCATAGTCCGCCTTACCCTTGGGTGCCAGACCAAAGCGGGCATAGCGGGCGTCGCCCTCCTTGTTGGTGGGATCCCATGCCTGCGAATACGGCGGGTTCGATACTACGGCATCTACATACAGCGGGTCATAGGAGTTGATGGGGTCGGCATCATCAAAGTAGGGCCAGTCCTCCTCCAGCGTATCGCCGTTGCGGGTAACGATGTTGTCCGGCTTGATGCCGCGCATTACCAGATTCATACGGGTCAGGTTGTAGGTGTTCTCTTTCAGCTCCTGCGCGTAGTATTTTACATTGTTTGCGTCTGCCATATACTTGGAAACGCTTTTGCCGATGTTGATCAGCAGCGAGCCGGAACCGCTGGTCGGGTCATAGATTTTGATTTCGTTCTTGCCCTGCAGGTGGCTTGCCACGATTTCAGACATCAGCAGCGACACCTCGTGGGGCGTATAGAACTCGCCCGCCTTTTTGCCGGCATTGGCGGCAAACATACTGATAAGATATTCATAGATGAAGCCCAGCACATCATAGCCCTGCTTGCCGTCCATCGGAATATCCTTGATCAGGTTCAGCAAGCCGCTGATGGCTTTGGTCTGGGTGCCGGAGCTGTCGCCCAGTTTGGAAAGACCGGTTTCCAGTGTGTTGAAGATTTTCTCAAACACACGCTTGTGCGTGGGGGAGATCAGCCGGCTGAACGCCGACAGCGCATCACGCACATTGGAAACATCAAAATCCTTGCCCATGCCGAGCCAGGTAGAGAAAAAATCTTTGTAGGAGATAAAATAGCCGATGTTTTCCTGCACCCATTTGACGGTTTCGGGGTCGTCCTCGGTTACGGTTTTCAGCAGTTCATCGTCATAATCGTTGTCTTTCAGAAATTCGATTTCTTTATCGGACAGATATTTATAAAAAATGAAACCAAGGATAAAGTCTTTGTACTCACTGGCCTCGATTTTGGAGCGCATCTGGTTAGCAGAAGCCCAAATCTTCTGCGCAAGCTGTTGTTTGTTCATCGGTCAAGCTCCTTTTGCTTTAGAAAATACCCTTTCTTGGGAAAAGCGTAAGTAGTTATTTCTATTATAACACAGATAGGTAAGGTTTCCACAAAAAATTTGTGGCTTATGCCATAAAATACATACGCTTGGGAACAGCGGAAGTTAGGGGACTTTTGTGAAATGTTCAATGGCGACAGGAGTGCAAAATACCCCAACGAACAAGATATGGTGCATGAAGGCATTCCCTTTATAAATGCAGGAGACCTTGAAAATGGTTGTGTAAATTTGCTAAATGCAAATAAGATAACTACCGAGAAGTACAATGACCTCGGTGGTGCAAAATTACAGCTTGGTGACATTGTATATTGTTTGCGTGGAACACTCGGAAAAAAACGCTTATATCGACAATTTTTCCGAAGGAACCGTTGCATCATCGCTGGTTGCGATTAGGCCCAAAAACATTGACGGTAAATATTTGTTTTATATCCTAAATTCAGATATCGAATACAGCCAACGAATCTTACATGACGAAGGTGCAGCACAGCCTAATCTATCTGCGAAAAGCGTTTCTGAGTTTATAATTCCCATACCAAATATAGATGAACAAAAAAAGCTTTCGTCGTTTTTTGATAGTCTAAGTAACCTTATCACCCTTCATCAGCGTAAGTTTTATATTTATGGAATGTCCAATTTTATATGATTCCCAAAGTATGGTTACTGGAATTTGTGACGTCCGACTTTCTCAACGAAAGCGGCTGGGAATGTGGAAAGTACTATGCCGAACTTCTAAAGAGCCTGTTTACAGGCAGCAAGTAACCAGTCCTTACGCGAGTGTCAGACCATACCAATGCGATGTGACGCGTGCGCTAGTAGCAAAGGGCTTCACCCATCTATGCCTCCGCCTGTGCCCTGCCGTGGTGGAGTTGTTAAATGATACCGGCTTTTACAGCCTTTTGCTGCAGATAGTTACAGAAGGCGCTGCAAGACACAAGCATAAACAGCGCGTCCTCCGGATCTACGGTTTTGCTCTCGTCCAAGATGGCGTGACGGATGCCGTCCTGGTCGCTGGTATAACCGTAGATTTTTTCAAACCCCGCTGCGAGGGCGGAATGGATGTCAATGCCGCTATTATTAAGTACCTTTAATGCTGCGCCTAGGGTAGCTTTCGGATTGTCGGCAAGGATCTGGCACATGGATTCTACTGCGGAAATGGATTCCTTCACACAGTTGCGGTAGTCGGGATCGGTTTTGTCGGAGTATTTCTCAAGGGCGGTCTGAATATGGATTCTGGCCCCGGAAAACGGCCCGCTTAATGCAAGCGCAGATTCGATGGATTGAATTTCCGTTTCGTTTGTGATGGGAGAAATCTGCTTGTCAATGATGCGATAGCCGACGTTATCTATTTCAAATACATCATTGAGCATTTTGGAAAAGTATTTTACCTGCGCATAGGGATCATTTATAATTTGTTCGCAAAAATCTAAAATATCGTACCATGCGGTTGTGGATGACAAAATTAAACGCTTGATTTCGCCTGTCAGATTTTGGCCATAGGAAAGATGTGATAGATCTCTCCTTAAATACCGACTCCAAACCCGAATGCAAAGTTCTCTTTCACTTCCGTTTATATAGTCTATAAGGTCAGAGTCTGATACAACATAGCTACTAAACCATTGATAAAAACTATTCCAAATGTCCATCCGTGTATCTTCATTCAGACAATCTGTCTGAATCGGCACTTCTATCGGCTTAATCCCCATTCTTTGAGAAAAAGACAAATATGACATAAGAACGCATCCTTTCATACATATATTTTATTATTCTACTGTTTTATGGAACATAAATAAACGATAATATTAAATTGATGTTTACTACATTTCTAGACCGCAGATTAAGTTTCCGGCCACATAATCTTCCACTCAAAATACTCTGCCTGCGTAATCTCCCCAGCATACAACTTCTTCTGAACCGCAGACCAATCCTTCAGAAAATCATCCAGAATCGTATCATCAAACCACATCGCCACGGGAGAGCGTGGCGGCCAATTATCGTTGTCATCATAGCGCAGCGCAAGGTTTGGGTTGGCATTATACCGTGCTGTGCCGCGCACGGTGGGGACCAGCTTGATAACGCCGGGCTGCTCCTCGTCCAGCCAGAAAAGCTGCTCCAGAATATCATTCGCCGGACCGTTTCCGCCATCGGAAAGTGCCAACGGGGAAACACGCAAAGCCTCTGCTATTTGATTTAGCAGGGGCTTTTTTGGTACGCGGTAACCCATTTCGTACTGCGCAATGCGGTTTGCGCTGAGGTCGACCAACTCGCCCAACTCTTTCTGGGTCATGCGGCGGTGCTGGCGGATGCGCTTGATTTTCTCTCCGATGTTCATTTCGTTCACTCACTTTGCAGGATTTTCCTTATTGTACCACACCATAACATAAAAGCGCAAGAAAAAAGTAACAATTTTGCGAAAACTATTGACATTCGCATAAAAGCGCAGTATCCTATATTTACATCGCAAATATGCGAAAGCTAACTATAAGGATGGTGATCGAATGGATTGTAAAGAAATCAGAGAAATGTACAAGCTCATGTTTGCGGAGTATCCGGACATTGTAACGGTTAAGGACCTGCAAACCATGCTGGGCATCAGCCGCCACGCGGCCTATGACCTGCTGGGAGAGGGCGAGATCAGCTGCATCCGGCTGGCAAACGCTTACAAAATCCCCAAAATCAATGTAATCAATTACGTTCTGAAAAGTCCGTGCGGTCAGAAGCGCGTGAGCGCGTAGGAGCGACCTTGATTTTTGGCAAGAGCACCTCCCCCGTCTTAAATAGATTCGGCACCTTGAAAACTGCATATCCGACAAGCAAGGTACATTCACCACATTGCCGTCAACTTACGAGTACGGCAGCGCAGACAGAGTACGCGCCATGACTGCCACCGGGCACGAGCGATTCAATCTCTGATAAACACCCCGTGGCGGAGTGGAGCGCAATGACAGATGTGGTCGTAAAGATACTTCCGTCCAGTCATAGTTCACACAATGAGGGCGGCAGGCAGAGAACCTGGCTGGGGTAAAAATACCCATGATGCCGTTGCAGCCGAACGGCAGCCTTGCGAATCGTCCCCACAGCTGGGGCAAGGTGGGCAAATGCAGCTGTAAATCGAAATGTTATCCCGAAAGTATGCGGAACCGATTCACGTTTTCCAGTCTAATAAAAGTAGGGAATCAGAACCGTATACTTTCGGGAAATTTATTGGAAGTGAATCAGATTTGATTCACAATTCAGAGGGAAAGGCGTAAAAGTGAATCAGTTCTGATTCACTCGCAGTAACCGCCCAAATCCGCCTTGTGTGGGGCAGATGCCCCGCGTCGCACACGGACGCGACATCCACCCGCAAAACCGCCGTTTGGCGCGTTTGTGGGGCTGTGGGACGGCGTGAGCCGTACAACTTAACACTAGAGAGTAAAACTTACTACACACAAAAAGACGATAGTATGAGATAATAGATATATACCAAAACAGAAAGGACGATGCGAATGAATTATGAAAAACTTCCCAAAACGATCTCCGCCGAAGAACTGCTCTCCACGCCGCTGCCGCCGGTCAAGTGGATCATTCCCAACTTGCTCCCGGCCGGTCTTGCACTGTTTGCCGGCCCCAGCAAAGCGGGCAAAAGCTGGCTGACCTTGTGGCTGTGCTTGCAGGTCGCGCAGGGCAAGCCCATGTGGGGGCGCGAAATAGAGCCGCACACCGTGATTTATTTTTCGCTGGAGGACACTTTCAACCGACTGCAGAAGCGCCTTCTCCAGCTTGTGGGCAGCGAAGAAGCACCCGAACGGCTGGTCATGCAGACGGAATGCAGCAGCATCGGGCAGGGGCTGGAAGAACAGCTCACCAGCTTCCTCTATCAACACCCGGACACCGGGCTGATCGTCATTGACACTTTGCAAAAGGTTCGTTCCAACGACCAGAGCAACAGCATGTATGCCAGCGATTACAAGGAGATCAGCGTACTAAAAGCACTGGCAGACAAGTACAATGTCTGCATTTTGCTGATCCACCATCTGCGCAAACAAGCCGCAGACGATCCGTTCCAGCAGATTGCAGGTTCCAATGGCTTGATGGGTGCGTCCGATACCAGCTGGGTCATGCAGCGCAAGCGTATGAGTCAGACCGACCAGCACTTTTGGTGACCGGGCACGATATGGACAACAAAACACTGCGTCTGCACGAAGAAAACTGCGTTTGGATACTGGACGAGGAAGAAAGCATCGAACAAATTGTTGCTAAAGCTGTGCCGAGTTACCTTTGGAAAGTGGCTGACTACAACGATGGTGTCGGAACATGGCAAGGTACGGCTACCGAATTGCTCTCCGCAGCCGATATTGAAGGCGTTTTGCCCCCACCAGCTGACCCAGGAAAATCGTGGAACACTTCGATACGGTGTTCACGCCAAGAGGAATCCGCTATGAAACCCACCGCACCTCGCAGGCGCGGCAGATGAAGTTCTCCCATGACGGAAATGACGCAGATGACGCTAATGACGCTGATATTGACATAACCCAGCTTTTCAAATGGGATATCTCACAAACAGCGTCATCAGCGTCATTAGCGTCACAAAGGTCGCGTAAGGGGAGCAAGCATGGGCGATGTGTTGCCACAGGGCAACCCGCCGAAAAGCCTACGGGGACAGCCCCGAACCCCTGTGAGGCTGCTGGCGCATGAGAAAACGCAGCGTTGGAATCAATGTCCGCGTCAGCGTCACAGAAAAGAAAAAGGTGACGATGTTGGCTCGGAAGTGCGGGTTGTCTCTCTCGGAATACTTACGCCAGCGGGCGCTGGGATATGAACCGGGCGGACACCCGCCCAAGGAGGTATTTGATGTATTGGACAAACTGGATGAAATTGCAGAGAACTGTTCTGCACGGGAAGGGGCAGCCATCAACGCTCAGACCGACCGCATGAGGGACCTGCTCATTGGCGGTAACTAAGATCTGGGCAATCAAGGACAGTTTACAGCGCGTCCTTGACTATGCGGCCAACCCGGACAAGACCGAGTACGATGCTCTTGCCCAAACGCTGCACTATGCAGAGAACGATGCCAAAACCAAGCTGAACGAGAGCGCCCAGCTCGTCACCGGCATTCATTGCAGGGCAAATCATGCGTGGGAAGATATGCGGGCTGTACAGGAACGCTTTGGTAAAACGGACGGTGTGGTGGCGCTCCACGCTTACCAAAGCTTCCGCGAGGGAGAGGTCACCCCGGAGCAGTGCCATGAGATCGGCGTGGCACTGGCCCACAAGGTCTGGGGCAAGCGTTTCCAAGTGCTGGTTGCCACCCATATGAATACGGATAACCTGCACAACCACTTCGTTATCAATTCCGTGTCCTATGTGGACGGCAAGAAATACGAGCAGCGCCGCAGCCAATACACTGAGTTCCGGGCGGCATCCGACAAGCTGTGCCGGGAGTACGGCTTGTCGGTGGTGGAACAGCCTAAGAAAAAGGAACCGGCGAGGTATGCCCGGATGCGGGAAGCCATCGACCAAGCCTGTGAGGACGCCAGCACCGCCGAGGACTTCCACAGAGCGCTGTATCGGCAAGGGTATATTTTCGGCAGTGACCCTAACCGTAGGTACGCAACCATCCGGGCACGGGATGGTGGTCGAGCCGTGCGGCTTTATAGGCTGGGAGAAGAATACGATTTATCTGCCATAGATGACCGACTGCGCGGAAATTACCTGTTGTATGGGGCAGCGTTGTATGAGTTGAAACACCCACCCCGGCAGTATACGCCGAAACGGTATCGCCCCAAGAACCATTACACAGGAAAAGGAATTCTTCAAATTTTCTTCGAAGTATTCTTCGGGGAATCCCAGATGCACCGCTTATATCTGTACTACTGCTATCAGCTGGGCATCCTGCCCAAGAAGCAACAGCCCCGCATCAACCGTCCGGAGTTGGAGCGCATCTGGAAAGATACCGAGAAAATCCTTGCAGAACACGCCTTTGTCCACGACCGCAAGTTTCCCTCTTTGCAAGCAATCGTGGACTACCGCAAGGGCTTGTCCCGGCGGATGGAAACCCTTGCCGCGCAGCGGGCGGAAATCGTCAAGCAGATGCGCCGAAAGGATGCCCCGCCGGAACTGGCAGACCGCCGTGCAAGGCTTACTTGCAAGATTGCGGAACTCCGCAAAGAGGACAAGATTGCAGAGGGAGCAATCAAGCGTATTCAACGCACGCGCGAATCCAACCGTATTGACCGGGAAAAACAGAATGCCGCAACATCCCGGACCACGCCGCCGCAGACGGGAACAGGAGCGCGAATGATGTCAGTTTGCACCCAATGTGCAGGACGGTTCTTGTGCAATTCTGTGAATAGCTTTCCGGCAGGATTGCTGGTATCGTTGTACCGAACCCAAAACGCAGCAACTTGAGAAAAAAAGGAGAGAGGCCTATGGTAGCAGGACGCTTACAGGAGAAAAACGGATTTTATTACATCGTGCTGAGTTATACAGACTCAGCGGGGAAACGCCGCCAGCCGTGGATCGGCACAGGCCTGCCCGTCAAGGGCAACAAGAAACGCGCCGAAAAAATGCTGGCAGAAACGCGAAAGGATTTCACGATTCCCAAGGGTCAGGTGTCCGAACTCAGCCCCGATATGGCATTCAGCGACTATATGCGGTACTGGCTGAAAATGATGCGGACCGCTGTAACAGAAACGACCTACTCGTCTTATTGCTTCAATGTAGAGAAACATACCATTCCCTACTTTGAACCGCTGGGCGTAACGCTGGCAGGGTTACAGCCGCGCCAGATTCAGAGCTTTTATCTGCACGAAGCGGAAACGCTGAAAAACACCTCTATCCTGCGATTCCACGCCAATCTGCACAAGGCGCTGAAATACGCCGTGCGCATCGACCTGATAGCCAGCAACCCGGTGGACAAGGTGGACCGCCCAAAGCCGCAGGCGTTCATGGCAAGCTATTACAGCGCCGAGGAAATGGAAAAGCTCTTTGAAGCCGCCCAAGGCCATAAGCTGGAACTTATCATCCAGCTTGCAGCCTTTTACGGACTGCGCCGTGCCGAGGTGATGGGGCTGCGGTGGGAGGCCATCGACTTTGAAGCCAAGACGCTGACCATTCGCCACATCGTGACCAGCACCCGCATCGATGGCAAGAAGATTTTGGTAGAAGCTGACCGAGCCAAAACAAAATCCAGTCTGCGCACCTTGCCGCTGGTAGACCCGATTGCCGAGCGCTTGAAAGCCGTCAAAGAGCAGCAGGAGTACAACCAGAAAATTTGCGGCAACTGCTATAATCAAGAGTACCTTGGATATGTATTCGTAGATGCAATGGGAAATCTGATCCAGCCGGATTCCGTGACGACAGGCTTTCCGCAGTTGTTGAAAGAGAACGGTCTGCGCAGGATCCGATTCCACGACTTGCGCCACTCCTGTGCCAGCCTATTGCTGAAAGAGGGCGTACCGATGAAGCAGATTCAAGAGTGGCTGGGTCACAGCGATATTTCCACCACAGCCAACATTTACGCACATCTGGATTCGCAGTCCAAGAACTTAAGTGCCCGAACGATGGCAAACACGCTGACATTGCCGAAAGCGCAGCCCATAAAGAAGTGGTAACTTGAACAGCGGCGGCACCTGAGAAATCGGGTGCCGCCTTTTTTTGCTGTCAATTTGTACCCAAGCTGCGGGAAGAATCTTGTGTAGTTCTGTGAATAGCTATTTGCCGCGATTGCTGGTATGATTTGTACCGAACCCGAAAATCACTACTTGAAAATAAAGGGGAGATGCCTATAAAAATAGCTTTGGAATTTTGCAAAGCAATAAAAAATCACTACCTAATGTAGAATTGAGTAGTGATACTTGGCGCAGACGGTGGGATTCGAACCCACGTGACATTGCTGTCAAATTGATTTCGAGTTTTTTGGTATATATCGAAACTGACGGTATTTGTCGGAAAAAAGCGGAAGTTGTCGGAAGATGATTCGACCGACCTACGACGAAAAATGTTGAAAAAGAAGTCCTTTTTAACGTCAGAACGTCGCAATTCGAACCCATTTCGAAATGCCGATTTTTCGGGAAAAATGAGAGAAAAACAGGCATTTTTGGCACGTTGGAGAGATGTAGGAGAGAAAAACATGAGAGAACAAAAAAGCTCGATTTTCCTTATTGTTATGGGCATTTACAGAAGTGCGTTGACTAAATTTTATGCAAATTCCCCTTTGCCTCAAAAATCAAACCGTCCCTGCCTGCTGTTGATGAGTTCGAATAATGGACGGTGATTCTAGTGGATTACAGTTACGACTTTGCAAAAATCAAGGCAAACTACCCTGAAAAAATCGGGCTGGAGCAGATGCGCGTCATCTGCCATATCAGCAAAAAGACGGCGCGTTACCTGCTGACAAGCGGGCTTGTTCCCTGCATAGATACCGGCAAGAAAACCCGCCAGTACATCATCAATACAAAAGATGTTATCACGTATCTTAAAAAGCGTCAATCCCAACCGGAAAAATTCTCGGCACCGACCGGGTATTACTCGGCGAGCTGGAACAAAGGCGGCAAGCCCAAAATGCTGACCTTACGGGAGTGGGCAAATCTGGATACTGCTAAAAGCAGAAAGAAGTTTCAGGACTTTCTTACCCTGAAAATGCAGCCCTACAGCGATGTGCTGAGCGTCGCCGAAGCAAGCCGACTTACCGGCTATCACCATAACACCTTGACGAATTGGTGCCATAACGGTTACATCCGATACTTTGAAATTAGTGGTGGGTATATGATTCCCAAATCTTGTCTGCTGAATTTTCTGCTTAGTCCTCATATTCTGGACAGCTATCGACCTTCTAAAAAGCTGGTTGACCTTGCGAAAGAATTCAGCCGACAGGGTAAATCTACAAAAAAGCCCACCGCCAAATGAGTGCTATAGAGAAAAGCAGCGTCCCCCGAATGTAAAACGGAGGACGCTGTTTTTATAGCCCTATTTCAACTGCTGACAATTTGTCACCAGTTGGCGCATGACTGTCATCGGCATTAGGCAGCGACATATAGCTTCTGTAATTTTTAACTGCCTACAATTTGTAGTCATTTCACAAACCGTATGCTTTGGAGCTATTTCAGATTATGCCCTATTAAATCGAAGCATTTGAATTCGGCCACTAACAGCGGCGGCAATTTTCGCGGCTCGTCCATCATCAAACTGGGCGGCTGTTCGGAAGATTTCTTCTACTTTATTGGAAAATCCATCAAGGCGCTCCAGCGGTAGATCCACATAAGGCGCAATCAGCTTTAGCTGGGATTGCTGCGAGGTTTCAAACGGTTTGGCCGGAACCATCGCCTCTGCGCAGATCGCGCGGGTGAGCGTCATCTGCCAAAGGCTTGTGCCGCTGTCATAGATGGGCGCTGTTCCTTTCCATTCCAGCGTTTCGGAATCACGCAGGAAACCGAAGTTTCCCAAATGGCGATCTGTGTTGGCTAAGATGAAATCGGCAGCCAGCATATTGCAGACCGCTTCACTTGCATCAGGAATTCCGACAGCCCGGCAGCAAGCGTTGAAGTGTTCCCAGTTGGAAACACCCCGCGCTTGCGGCAGCAGCCGCATAAATTGGGCGGCGGTGACAAGCTCGGTGTGGTCATTGGTTAAGCACGCGCAGGCGGACATGACCTGCCCGCCCTGCTCTATAAGCCAGTAGGGAACGTGCGGCATACCAAGCGCATCATACAGAGCCGTGGCAACAATTTCGTTGTAAGGCTCCTGCTTGTAAATGCCCGATCCTGCTTTTAAGAGGATTCGTTTTCCGTCCGCAATGCGCCAGCGCTTTTGTAAAAAGCCGTCTGAGGTATTGCAGGGGGAACACAAATCCGGCTGTGCCGAGAGAACCCCCTCGCCAAACAAAGCGCGTCCCACATCGTCAGAAAAGTCGTTCTCGTAGAAATTTACATCTCGCCAATTCTGTGGGGCATCGCAGGGCGTGACCCAATACTGGTCTGAAAGGCTCAGCCCGCTGCATTTGACAAGCAGAAGTTCGGCGTAAGGGATATGCAGCGTTTCCAAGGCGTGCTCCAGCCCGGAACGGCTTGCCGGGATACCGCGCCCTGCCCACCATTTGCGCAGGGACAGAACATCAAAGCTGCCATCGCTATGCTTTGCGCCAAGGGGAATCCTCTGCGCCGAAAGAACCTCTGCCACATCAATAATGTCGCCGGTCTTTTCAGCTATTTCAATAACAGCCACTTGATGATAGCGCTGCATCAGGAAAAATCGCATTCTGCTCACCTGCCTTACCTTATAGAACGATTATACTCTATTCGGCGGGGCTTTGCAATCTGCGTTTTTGTCGCAGCGTCAATCCTTTTCTGTACACCAAGGGGGAAGTATATCTTTTTTCGGGAAATGGGGTGCCGTCTGTGTTTTCCCCCGCACCCCCTTTCAGCCAGCTGAAGTGACAAAAAGCCTGCTGAAAACAAATAATCGTATCCTTGGCACCTTACCTGTTTTGTAGGCAAGGTGCTTTTTCATACAGAAACGGAGGTCACCCCCATGGGAAAATACCAAAAGAACATTGAAGCTGCCCGCCGAATTACCGTGATGCGGTATTTGGAAACCTATCACCCCGGCGAACTTGTGCGCAAAACGGATCGCGAGTACTGCACCCGGACGCACGATAGCCTGATCATCACGCCTGCCAATGGATTCTTCCACTGGTTTTCGCGTAATGTGGGCGGCAACAACGCCATTGATTATCTGACCAAGGTGGAGGGCATGGACTTTGTATCAGCGGTTCGTCTGCTGAACGAGATGGCACCGGTCGCTGCTTCTTTTCAACCGGCTAAGGCAGCGCCTGTAAAGCCGCACGAGCCTCGTCCATTTACACTTCCTACCCCGGATCGAAACGTCGAAGCCGTTGCTGCCTACCTGATGCACCGCGGTATCAGCCCTAAGGTCCTGCGCTACTGCGTTGGCAGCGGCATCCTGTACCAGACCACGCGCGGCAACTACCGCAACTGCGTTTTTGTGGGCAAGGATGAAGGCAGCGTTCCGCGTTCTGCTTTTCAGCGTGGCTGCCAAGGCACCTACCGCGGTGATGTCACCGGCAGCCAAAAGAAGTACGGATTTCTGATGCAAGCGGAAAACCCGGACTGCGATACCGTGGAGCTGTACGAAGCCCCGATTGATGCTATGTCCGGCGCGACATTGCGTCAGTATACGGACATTGGAAAGTGGCGCAGTGTGCATTATCTGGCGCTGGGCGGGCTGAACTATCTGCCCATCGACTACTTTTTGCAGCAGCATCCGCAGGTGAAAAATGTGGTGCTCTGCTTTGACCGTGATGAGCCGGGGCTGCGCTTTGCCGAAACGGTTACCAAGCGCCTTGCCGAGCGAGGATGTAATGTAGAAAAGCGGCTGCCTGCCGTAGGTAAGGACTACAACGAAAGCCTTATCTGGTACAAGTCAAAGATTGAAAAACAGCGAGGAGAGCGCGTATGAAAACAATAGCGATTGCCAACCAAAAAGGCGGTGTGGGCAAAACGACGACCGCTGTAAAACTTGGGCGTAGCATTGGCAGATATGGGTTATAAAGTATTGCTGGTGGACGCCGACCCGCAGGCCAGCCTGAGCCGATACCTTGGCTGTTCGCAGGGGAACGAAGGTGCGTCCCTGAAAGAGCTGATTGAGGCTGCCTGCAACGAGGTAGACCCGCCCGATGTTGTTATCCATACCGATGAAAAAGTAGATGTCATTCCCGCCAACATTCAACTTTCTGATTTGCAGCGAAGTTTGACAAATACCTTTATGCGTGAATGCGTAATGCAATGGGCGCTGGAACCATTTCAAGGGCAATACGACTATTGTCTGATTGACTGTATGCCGGAACTCGGCAACCTTGTCACTGCCTCTCTTGCCGCCTCAGACAGTGTTTTGATTCCCGTACAGCCGCTGATTCTTGATGTCGAAGGTCTTGCCAGTATCATTGGCACCATCCGTAAAATTCGCAGGAAAATCAATCCTAAACTGGAGATTGACGGTGTCCTGATTACCATAGCAGACCATCGTACCAATATGACACGGGATATGATCAAAGCCATTCACACAAGCTATGGTCCGCACACGCGCATTTATCAGGCAATCGTTCCGCGCTGCACCAGAGTCGGTGAAAGCCTTACTAAATCGGAGAGCGTACTTCGTTATAGTAAGCAATGCCCGGCGAGTGTTGCTTACAGAGCATTGGCAAAGGAGGTGGAAAAGGGTGAGAGATCTCGCGAAAAACATCCGACTGCCCTCGATAGATGACTTGTTTTCCACTGAGGAAGAACGGCAGGATGCCAAGTTGGAGAAAATCCAGATCCTGCCGCTGTCTGAGCTGCACCCCTTTGAGGGGCATCCGTTTCAGGTGCGCAACGATGAAGAAATGGACAAGATGGTGGACAGCGTCAAAGAATATGGCGTGATGACACCTGCCATCGTTCGCCCGCGACGGGACGGCGGATATGAAATTGTAGCTGGACACCGCCGCTGCCACGCCAGCCGGCGCGCCGGAGTGGACACTATGCCCTGCATTGTGCGGGACATGGACGATGATACCGCCATTATATTGATGGTGGATTCCAACTGCCAGCGCGAGCATATTCTGCCGAGCGAAAAGGCCAAGGCGTATGAAATGAAGTTGGAGGCGGTAAAAAGAAAGCCGGTAGACCGTCAAAAATAATTTGTCCCAAGTTGGGACAAATTTCCGTGCCGATGAGGTTGTAGCACAAGGAGCAGGAGAAAGTAGAAACCAAGTTCAGCGTTTTATCCGGCTGAACAAACTCACCCCTGACCTGATGCAGCTTGTGGACGACGGCAGACTCAAGACCACCCCCGCTGTGGAGTTGAGCTACCTGACGCCGGAGGAACAGGAAGAATTTCTCTCTTACATGGAAGAGGAAGGCTGCACACCGTCATTATCCCAAGCGCAGAAGCTGAAAGCTGCCAGCAAGGAAAGTGTTCTGACGAAAGACAAGATTCACGGGATCATGTCTGCCCGTTCCCCCAGCGTAAAGCCGCACGAACCGCAGCTCACGATTGCCGTATCCAAGGTCGAACGCTATTTCCCGAAGGGCTGTACCTCCGAACAGATGGAAAGTACCATCCTGAAACTTCTGGAAAACTACTACCGCAAGCGGCAGGATTACGAACGATGAGGTGGCGGTATGACAAGAGTTTTGATTATAGAACCGGGCTACTGCCCCTATCAGGCTGCCTTTGACAGCCCGCAGGCGGCAATTTCCGAGGTGATCGAGGGCGACAGTTTGCTGCTGAAACCGTTCGGCACATCGAAAATCGGCGTTGTGTGCAGTAAAAACCAAAGCCGGCTGAAATACAACAGACAACTGAAAGATGGTTGCACGATACGCGGGCGGTTTCTGGTTTGTGGACTCAGTGAGTCCAAAATGTTGGGGCTTTCCAAAGAACAGGCGGAGCGCTATAATCGGCTTCTGTTCTTCCCACAGGTGGAGGATATGCTGTCCGGTGATTTGCCGGTTGCCAAGGTCCGCCCGACGGATGAGCGCTTTGGAAGTAAAATCTCTTTTTGGGAAAGGTTGAGTCGTTAATTATAAAGGAGAATCACCGAGATGAACAAACACGATACGGTCATTGGCTATATCGAATATCTTGACTGCAACGGATGCGTTCGGGAACGCATTCCGTATGTCGATGCAGAGAAATTCAAAACCAGAATTTACGCTTCTTTGTATTGTGGCGAACCCATCATTCCGGTTTTGTTTCCGGAGAATCTGAGCCAGCCTCTTCTCTTTGAAAAGGGCACCATTTTTCCGTGGGGATTGCGAAGAAAGAAGTACGAGCTGCTGCCGTATGAAATCTACCAGACCAACAACCGTGAGATTGCGTTTTTACGGTATGACTACACCAAAGGCCATATAAATGCTGCATCCTATAAGCTGGTGTACCGCGGGCAGATGGAATGCTGGCAGACGCTGGACAGCCTTTACTGCCTGCACAATCAGGAAAACCGCCCCAACTGCAGAAAGATACGCTCTTTGTCTGTCAGCGATATTATTGTAACGCATGAGGGCGGTGAGGCACACGCCTATTATGTGGAGCCGATTGGCTATAAACAGGTGGATGACTTGCTGCCGGGGCTGGAACAAGCCAAGAAACGCAGCGTTGCTCGCGAAGAACGATAACAAAACCAGCTCGGCAAAGGAAAATACACCCATAAATGAATTGGATTTTCTTTATTGGTTTTTCTATCATGAAATCATTCACATTTCGTTTGTTGATTTTTTTATGGTAATTCGATATAATACCTAAGTTGTAAATGATTACTGACGAAAGCGCACAGGAGATTTTCAGCACCTATCTTTCATAAAGGAGGAACGCTTATGCAAAAGGATAAAACCGAGCTTGAGGTCACGCGAATGACCAAGGAAAACATTCAGTATCTGGATGTCTTTTTTGCCGTATGCAAACGGTATAAGGTTGATTACTACCACGCCACCGAAAAGCAGCGCGCGTTCATCGATGCGGTTGCAGCACACGAATTTTCCATGAAACAAGCGCACGAAAAAGGGCTGAACCGTTCCTCGGTTCCCCCGTTTATGGGCATCAAACGCAGCGAACGCAGCAACAACCGCCCCGCATAAAATCAAATCACGCGAATGGATAAGCTCTGCACAGCAATGTGCAGGGCTTTTTTATTACCGCAAAGGAGATGAAACCGATTGGCGAATTACCAAAACATTTTACGGCAGGCGCATCAGGCGATTGCCGATGTAGCAGACAATGCCGACAGCTGGCGGGCGTTTTTGCGTTCAGCCGCGTATACAACGCATTACGCTTTCCCGAATCAGGCGCTGATTTACAGCCAACGTCCCGGCGCCACCATGCTGGCGGACATCGACACTTGGAACCGCGCAGCCGGGCGCTGGGTCAACCGCGGTGCGCACGGCGTAGCGTCCCTTGGCACCGGTAATATGGCGGGCAATGTGCGGTATCTGTTTGACATCAAGGATACCCACCCTGCCGGTAAAGGTGCCAAACCATTGGGCTGGCAAATCACCGATGCCAACCGCTATCCGACCCTGCAAGCCTTGCAGGAAAAGCATAACGCCGAGAGCCTGCCGGAGATTTTCGGCTTACAGGCAGCCCTGTTTGTGGCGCAGCACGGCAAACAGCTGGACGCCGATTTGCAGAATGCCGTGATTGGCAGCACGCTGGAATGGGCAAAGCCGCAGGAGCAAACGGCGATTTTTGCCAACCTCATCACGCAGAGCGCCGTCTATATGGCGGCAGTGCGCTGCGGTTTGGGCGACAGCGCCGTACCGCAGGACGCCTTTGCGGACATTGACCGCTTTGATACCGAATCTGCGGTTTTGGCGCTGGGCAATGCCGTCAACCGCGCGGGGCGGCAGATGTTTGCCGAAATCGGCGCTGTCGTCAAGAGCATCGACAGTGTTGCAAAGACCCAGCCGAAACAGTATGATGAGAATGTAAGCAAGACGAACCAACAGGAGGTGCAGGATCATGGATATGACGAATCTGAACGGGTATCTGGTACCCAAGATGGCAATGAAGGAAACGCACAGACCGCCGGTCGGGAGAATCGGTCTGCAGCGGGAGAAGTTCCTGCAAGAGAACCACTCCCTGCTGTACGACAAGATGCTGCTGGACGGGACGCTGTACAGCGACCTGAAACAGACCGAGCAGCGCTATTGGGAGCAGGTGGAGCAGACCATCACGAAGCTGCTGGTCAGCAACCCGGCACCGGACAAGAACAACGACCCGTTGGGCTGGACGGCGCACATGAACAGTCTGCAAGCGCAGGCGGCGGAACTGGCGATGCCCATCGTGACGAGCCTGTAAATAGCAACCCCCAAACAGCGGAGAGCGAACCATCGCCCTCCGCTGTTTCTGTTTCCGATGCGCAGGAACTGCCGGAAAGCGTGGGGCGCGGCAACCTTGCCGAGGAAGCTGCCGCCGCCATCGGTCTGCCCGCACCTGAACAGCAGCAGGAAACCATCCGCCAATTACAGCCCCGCGCAAGCTGGCAGCAGCCCATCAAGGATGACGGCACCCATATCGACGAGCAGGACATTGTCGATGTTCTTGTCATGGGCAGCGGTTTTTGTGAGGGGCGTTTTCGCATACAGGAATTTTTCTCTGCCACAGTATTGCCTACAGTAAAGGAGCAAGCCAACTGGCTGAAAAAAGAATACGGTATCGGCGGGCGCACTTGGGATTTCCGAGATGGCGAAAGAGGATTTCTGGATTATGATGCCAAGGGGCTGAGAATCAAGCGCTATGCATCCGATAACGCCCCGGATTATTTCCGCTTGCTGCCGTGGAACGAGGTTGCCCGCCGTTTGCACCTGCTGGTCCACAACGACCAATATCTGGATGAAAACAACAAGCAGGGATATGAAAAATGGGAAGCGGAACAGCAAGCCAAACGCAACGCCCGTCAAGCCGAGATAGACTATGCGGAGAAAACCATCGCGGACTTTTGTGAACGAGAAGGGCTGGGCGAACCGGATTTTTCGAACCTTACGCACATCGACCTTGCCTATTCCACCACCGGGGACGGTGAACACGAAATTCAGGTGTACGCCAACTTTTTGCGCAATGAGATTGTGTATCTGGTTGACGGCTCTTTTGTGGACAGTGCGCGCTTCGACAACACAAGGGCGCTTGCCAAGGAAGGCATTGAGGACGTTGAGTTTTCGCAGTTTATTGACGATGCGGAAGCAGCGTATGAAGCATATCAGGAACGCTACAAGCCCAAGCCCGTGGAAAAACGCCCGCTGGCGGCCGGGGATACCGTCTATCTGGAAAACGACCACCCCTTTACGGTAGAGGAAATCGGCATCTTCGATGTGCATCTACGCGATGAGGGTTTCCCGCTGATCGGGCGCGCCATCAACCGTGCGGAATTCGCAAGGCTGCTGGCGGCGAACCCTAAAAACAATGCACTGGCGGCACCAGAATTACCCAATCTACCGGACGCCGGTGAGGCGGCAGAGGTTGTTGAGGGTGAAGTCTTAGAACCCGCAGAAGAATCATCTGGTGGTTTTGGCGAGCAGGTCTTGCAGGCGGCGGAACTCATTGCTCTCAAGGAAGCCTATGAGCCGAACAACTATATCCCGCCGCAGGACCCTGTACCCCCGCGCACACCACGCGAAAAGTTTGCAGCCAACATCACCGCCATCCGCACCCTGAAATCCATCGAAAAGCGTATGGCGGACGGCGGTCCCCACGCAAACGGTGAGGAGCAGGAAATCTTAGCCCAATACTCCGGCTGGGGCGGTTTGTCCGATGCCTTTGAACCCAACAAAGACAGCTGGCACAGCGAATATACCGAGCTGAAAAGCCTGCTGACAGAGGAGGAATACGCCGCTGCCCGCAGCAGCACCCTGACCGCCTTTTACACCCCGCCCGCAGTCATTGACGCAATGTACACCGCCCTGCGCAAAATGGGCGTGGGTGCCGGTACGATTCTGGAACCGAGTATGGGTGTGGGCGCGTTTTTCGGGCAAAGCCACAGCTATTTGTATGAGCCGACCACCCGCCTGTTTGGCGTGGAGTTGGACAGCCTGACTGGCAGAATCGCCCGCCAGCTGTACCAGAAAGCCAACATCCAAATCACCGGCTTTGAGAAAGCCGACCTGCCCGACAGCTTTTTCGATGTGGTCATCGGCAATGTGCCGTTTGGGGATTACAGCGTGGTTGACCCGCAGTATAACCGGCTGCACTTCAAGATCCACGATTACTTTTTTGCCAAATCCATCGACAAGCTGCGCACGGGCGGTATCATCGCCTTTATCACCACCAGCGGTACGCTGGACAAAAAGAGCGAGGAAGTGCGCAGGTACATCAATGCCCGATGCGACTTTATCGGTGCCGTGCGCCTACCGGATTCCACTTTTAAGTCAGCCGGAACCAAGGCTATGGCGGACATCATCTTCCTGCAAAAGCGTGACCGCATTCTGGAGCAGGACGCAGGCTGGCTGCACACCACCCAGACGGAGGACGGGCTTGCCCTAAATAGCTATTTTGCCGAGCACCCCGAAATGGTCTGCGGTACGCTGAAAACCGTCAGCGGTCCGTATGGCCCGACCATAACCTGCGAGGCGTTTGCCAATAAGCCCCTTGCCGATGTGCTGAAAGAGGCCATGTCCCACCTGCACGCTGAATTTCACTTCCAGAATATCGAGCTGCAGGAATCCGGCGCTGTCGAAGCCAGCATACCTGCCGAACCCGATGTACGCAATTTCAGCTTTTGTATCCGTAACGGCAAATTCTATTACCGCGAGAACGCCATTATGCGCGAGGTTTCCCTTGGCACTACCTCCGCAGCGCGTATGCGGCTGCTGATCGAACTGCGGGATACAACACGGGAACTGATTCAAGCCCAGCTGGAAGATATGCCGGATGAAGTCATCACGGAGCTGCAAGCGAAACTCAACCGCCAGTACGACTACTACCACAATAAGTTCGGACTCATCAACAGCCGTGGCGCATCGCTGGATATGCGGGATGACAGCGGATATTTTCTGCTGTGCTCCTTGGAAAATCTCGACAGCGAGGGCAACTTCATCGGCAAATCGGATATGTTTTCAAAACGCACCATCCGCGCTGCCCGCCCCGCCGAGCGCGTGGAAACCGCCAGCGAGGCGCTGGCGCTGAGTGTCGGTGAGCGCGCAGGCATCGACTTTGGGTATATGCAGCAGCTGACCGGCAAGGACAAAGAAACACTGATTCAGGATTTGCAGGGCGTTATCTTTGCCGACCCCTTGGAAAAGAATTCTGATGGTGAACCGCGCTATTATACCGCCGATGAATATCTTTCCGGCGATGTGCGCCACAAATTGCAGGTGGCAAAGCTGGCGGCACAGAATAACCCCTCTTTTGCTGTGAATGTGCAGGCACTGAAAACCGTGCAGCCGAAGGACTTGGAAGCCAGCGAAATTGCCGTGCGTCTGGGTGCCACTTGGCTGGCACCTGAACTCATCAAGCAGTTTGCCGATGAGCTGGTGGACGCGCCCTACTATGTGCGGGACCGCGTGAAGGTGTTGTACATCCCACTGACCGGCGTTTGGAATGTGACCAACAAGAGCTTTACGGGCGGCAACATTAAAGCCACCGTGACCTACGGCACACAGCGCGCCAACTTCTACCACATCTTAGAAGAAAGCCTGAACCTGCGGGATGTGCGCATTTTTGACACCAAGGAGGATATGCAAGGCAACAAAATCCGCGTTCTGAACGCCGCTGCCACGCAGGAAGCCCAGATGAAACAGCAGCAGATCGAGGACGCTTTCAAGGATTGGATCTGGAAAGACCCGACCCGCCGCCAGATGCTGGTAAAGGAATACAACGAACGGTTCAACTCCCTGCGCCCCCGCGAATATGACGGCAGCCATATTCTGTTCCACGGTATGTCACCTGAAATCACGCTGCGCCCCCACCAGAAAAACGCCATTGCGCACATTCTGTATGGCGGCAATACGCTGCTGGCGCACGTGGTGGGCGCCGGAAAAACCTACGAAATGGTCGCTGCAGCGATGGAAAAGAAACGCCTTGGGCTTTGCACCAAGACCCTGATCTGTGTGCCCAACCACCTGACCGAACAGCTTGCCGGAGAGGCTTTGCAGCTGTACCCCAACGCGAATATTCTTGTAGCCCGCAAGACGGATTTTGAAAAAGCCAACCGCAAACGGTTCTGCGCCAAAATTGCGACCGGCAATTATGACATCATCGTGATCGGACACAGCCAGTTTGAGCGCATCCCGCTGTCGCAGGAACGGCAGGTCGAATACCTGCAAAGCCAGATCCACGATGTGATCAACCAAGTGGCACAGCTGAAAGAAGAACGCGCCGAGAATTTCACCGTCAAGCAGATGGAGCGTATGCGCAAGCAGCTGGAGAAAAAGCTGGATAAGCTCAACGACCAGTCCCGCAAAGACGATGTGGTGACCTTTGAACAGCTGGGCGTAGACAGCTTGATGGTGGACGAGGCCCATGCTTTCAAGAATCTTGCGGTGCTTTCCAAAATGCGCAATGTAGCGGGCATATCCCAAACCGAAAGCCAGCGAGCCAGCGACCTATATATGCAAATGCCGCTACCTTGACGAAATCACCGGCAGCCGCGGCGTGGTGTTTGCCACGGGTACGCCCATCAGCAACTCTATGGCGGAGCTGTTCACCATGCAGCGGTATTTGCAGCGGGAAACCTTGGAGCAGCACGGGCTTTCCTCCTTTGATGCGTGGGCATCCACATTTGGAGAAACCGTGACAGCCGTGGAGCTTGCGCCGGAAGGCACCGGCTACCGCACAAAAACAAGATTTTCCAAATTCTATAATCTGCCGGAATTGATGAGTATGTTCAAGCAGGTGGCGGATGTGCAGACGGCGGATATGCTCAACCTGCCGGTGCCTAAACTGGTGGGCGGCAAACCCATCAATGTGGCGCTGCCGCCAAGCCCCCAGCAAAAGCAGATGGTGGCTGACCTTGCCGACCGCGCCGAAGAAATTCGCGCCGGAAATGTAGACCCCACCGAGGACAATATGCTCAAGGTGACCAACGACGGCAGAAAGCTGGCGCTGGATCAGCGGCTGATCGACCCCAATCTGCCCGAAAACCCCAACGATAAAGTTCACGCCTGCGCCGAGAATGTGTACCGCATCTGGAGTGAAACGAAAGACAAGAAATTGACCCAGCTGGTGTTTTGCGACTTGTCCACCCCGAAACCGGACGGATTTAATGTGTACGATGATTTGCGCAATCTGCTGATTTCTATGGGCATCCCCGAAAACGAGGTGCAGTTCATCCACAGCGCCAACACCGAGGTGAAAAAGGCCGAGCTGTTTGCCAAGGTGCGCAGCGGTGATGTGCGCGTGCTGATGGGCAGCACCGGTAAGATGGGCGCAGGCACCAATGTGCAGCGGCTGCTGGTGGCCACGCATCATCTGGACTGCGGGTGGAAACCCTCTGACATTGAGCAGCGCAACGGGCGTATGATTCGCCAAGGCAACACCAATGCCGAAGTATATGAGTATCGTTACGTCACAGAAGCTTCCTTCGACAGCTATATGTGGCAGCTTTTGGAAACCAAACAGAAGTTCATCGGGCAAATTATGACGAGCAAAAGCCCTGCCCGCAGTGCGGATGATTTGGACGATGCAGCGCTGTCTTATGCCGAGGTCAAGGCGCTGGCAGCGGGCAATCCGATGATCAAAGAGAAAATGGATCTGGATATTCAGGTGTCGCGGTTCAAAACCCTGAAACCGCCTACAACAACGAGCATTACCGGCTGGAAGATGCGATTACACAAGGATTCCCGCAGAATGCGTAAGACGCCCAGCAGTTGGAAAACGCCAAAGCGGACACAGCGCTGCTACAGCAAAATACCAAGCGCGATGCGGACGACAAGGATGTTTTCGCCATCTCATTGATGGACACGGTTTACACCAAGCGCGAGGACGCGGGCAAAGCCCTGCTGGGGCTGCTGGGTATGGCGATGAACCGCACCGAGCCGGTTTCCATCGGGCGATACAAGGGCTTTGATTTGCAGATCGCCTATTTTGCGATGGACAAAATGTATCTGGCGTATCTTGTGGGCAGCGGTATCAACCCGGTGCAGCTGGGCGCGGATGCGGTCGGCAACACGGTACGCCTGGACAACTGCCTGCATAACCTGCCGCAGAGCGTGACCGACCTTGAATCCAAATTGGTGCAGCTGCAAAAGCAGCTGGAAAACGCCAAGGAACAGCTGGCGCAGCCCTTTGTCCAGGCGGACGAGCTGGCTGAAAAGAGCAAGCGCCTTGCCGAGTTGGAGGCACTTTTGAACCTGAACGAAAAGGATATCGTGCTGGATACCGTGCCGGACGAAGAGCAACAGTGTCGTTCGGACAATCGACAGCGTGGACAAGAAAGGTAGAAGGTTTTAAGATGAAGGAAAGAAGAAGCAACCGGGTCAGAGATGGCCCCCGCAAGGAGTTTTCAAGATGAAAAAATGGATCGTAATGCTTGCAATGCTGTCCGCATTGACAGCCTGCGCACAGACACCGGAACCGGAATCCGCTGAATTGACGGAGCTGTCGGCAGCGACATCCGAAAGTGCAGACGCCGAAGAAACACCTGCACCGATTTCAACTGCCGAGCCGACAGCAACCCCGGAACCTACCGCCACACCCGCGCCGACACCTTCGGCAACACCTGCCGCTACCCCCGCGCCGACTCCTGCCCCTACGCCGGAACCCACGGCAGCGCCGACGGCAGAACCTGCCCCGGCGCAGGTCAGTATGAGCTATGGTGCTGTGCCCTTTGATTTGGCGTCAGGCACCGATCAGTGGTGGAGCATCGACAGCTCGGATTCCGCTTATTGGGCGGTGCAGGAAAACATCAACGCGATGCGCGCAGCCGGTGGGCTGGCACCGCTGACGATGGACAGCGGTTTGAGCGCCGCTGCCGATGCCCGATGTGAGAGTTTTGTGGCAGGTGCGCCCTTTGATCACAGCGGTATGACCACCCGCAGCGAGATCTGCGCCGCCGGTCCGCTGAGTTCTGCCAGCGCCGTTTGCACAGGCTGGCAGGGCAGCCCCGCCCATTGTGCCAACATTATGGAGCCGAGTTTTACCAGCATGGGTGTCGGCTGCTGGTTTTGCCAGACGGCAGAGGGGCAATATACCTATTGGGTCGTGACCTTTAACTAGTTCCCACGAAAATCTCCCACAAGCCCGTTTACAGTTGTGCTTTATTATGTTATAATTAAAGCACAGTAGTAACTTTTTGAAAGGCGGTGTGTGGAGTGAATGCTACGATAGCTGTATTGAAAACGATAGCTGATGCGAACGGCGGCATTGTTACTACAGAAGAAGCATTGCGAGCAGGCACAAACCGTGTCACATTAAAACGATACGCAGACAAAGGTGTTCTGACGCGCATTGCCCGCGGACAATATACAATGACCGGATTTGTTCCAGACGAGTTTACGCTTTTGCAAAGCGGAAGCGAGAATCTTGTCTACTCTTACGGCAGTGCCATGTACTTTTGGGGACTGTCAGACCGAACGCCACACATTTTTGAATTCAGTGTGCCGCAAGGATATAACACCAGTCGCATCAAAGAACGCGATCCCAATATTCGGTTTCACTATGTTAAAGGAAGTCTTCACGGTATAGGCAAAACCACTTGCAGATCTCCACAAGGCGGAAATGTTATCCTGTATGACCGTGAACGCTGCATTTGCGACTTGGTGCGCGACAGAAATGCAATCGACAAGCAACTGTTTACACATGGACTGAAGATCTACTTTGCGTCAAGACCAAATCCCAGAAAACTTCTAAAGTATGGAAAACAGTTTGGGGTTGACGATAAATTGCGTACCTACATGGAGGTGCTGATGTGAGATCACCAGAACAATTAAAAGGCTGGGCGCGCAATGTTGCTGCCGAAAAGCATCTGCGCGCTCAGGAAATTTTGCAGATGTTTATGTTTGAACGTCTGCTGGAACGACTGGCGGCTTCGCCGTATCAGAAAAATTTCATTCTCAAGGGAGGACTTCTGATTTCCTCAATGGTTGGGCTTGAGGGTCGAACTACGATGGATATGGATACCACCGTGCGCGGTATCCATATGGAAGAAGAGGAAATCGTTTCTGCCCTCAAAACCATTTTGGCAGTTGATGTTGGTGACGGTATCCGCTTTGAATATCGTTCCATTGCACCGATCCGTGAAATTGATGCATACAACAACTTCCGCGCCCATATTGATGTTCTGTATGGGAAAATCAACACACCCATGAAAATCGACATCACCACCGGCGACAAAATCACCCCTGCTGCGGTACAATATGAGTTTCCCTGCTTTGATTCCGAAAAGAAAATTCCTATCATGGCTTATACGATAGAAACGATACTTGCTGAAAAGTATGAAACCATTATCCGCCGCGGTGCAACCACCACAAGAGCGCGCGATTTTTATGACCTTTACACGCTGTATCGCACCAGAAAGTCAGAAATTCGCCCGCAAGTCTTAAAGGATGCTGTTCTGCATACGGCTGAAAAGCGAGAATCTCTGGAAGATCTTGCCGATTGGAAAGAAATTTTGGATGACCTAAGGGATGATTCGTCTATGCAACAGTTATGGGATAGCTACGGCATGAGCAATTCCTATGCAGCAGCTATTACATTTGGGCAGACCTTGGAAACTGTCAAGGAAATCTCTGAACTGATTGAGTCTCTGTAACTGAATATCTTACTTAAGCGCTCACATTTGTGGGCGCTTTTTTATTGGAGGAATTCTATGGACATTGAAACTTTACTTAGAAAAGCCGAGCAAAACGGCTGCATGGTCGTGCTGAATGACATTGCCCCCAATCGAGAACGCAGCGAGTTGGTATTTCGTGTGCCGGAAAGCGTATACGACACCCCTGTTGCTGCGCTCGACATAGACGAAAGCACAAAAAACGCGCTGCAAAAGCAAAAAATAACGGTTTTAGAGAATCTGCTGCACCGTCTTGCGATGGGGAAAAATGCGGCAAAACAGTTGCATATCGCGCAGGATGCCGCCGAGCAGGTCGTGAATGCGGTGATCGAAACCGCCTATCGCAGTCTTTCCGAGCCTGAAAAGCGGAATTTCTGGGAAAGAATTCTGCACAATACGGACGGTGATGCGATGTGAAAAACGATCCCCTTGTCGCTAAGCTGTACAACAAAATGCAGCAGGAGCAAAACGAATACCGTGCGTGGCTGCTTGCACAGCCGCCCGAAGAAATTTTGAACCACGCGTATGAGTACAGCTCCCGTGAGGATATCCTCATCGCTCTTGAAAATGCTTCGCTGCGTCCTGCACAGCTGCGCGCTTTGTTGGAATCCCAAGCACCGCTGGCGGACATTTACAAAGACTACCGCGATTGCGATACCAACACACTGGATGTTATGACCTTGTGCATAGCGGATCGCGCCGACATCGACCTGATGGAAAGCACGAAAAAGAACTGGCCGCCCGTTTACTATCAGACCGGTCGATACGCCCGCGAACACGAGGAACTGCCGCAATACCGCGCCTCCATGAAGTTGAACGAGGAATGCCGCGATGAAATTGATGACGCCATTTCTTACAACTATAACGGCTTGTGCTTGGATGACGGTGCCGTGCAGCAGGTATTGGCAGGATACGGCGCAGAGCGCACCCGCTATATTGTTGCAGCAGCCATCCAAGTGCGGGATGGCGATGCGCGAATTTCCCCCGCAGAATCGAAGATGGGCGGATTCTGTGCGAACAATTCAAGACATCAATGCGGATGGGTATGACAAGGCGGTGTATTACGCCAATTTGCAATCTCATGCCGGGTTGATCGATATTTTTACTTCGCGTCTGCGTCAGCTGGAGCGCGAGAAAACAGCCCCCGAAAGATAAAAGAGGTGTTTACCCATGAATCGAAAAACAAAATGGAGCCACCGCCTTCTGGCGCTGGCTTTGGCAGCCGTGATGTGCTGCTCCGTGTTCCCGGTCGGCGCATTTGCCGAAACGCCCTTGCCGCAGGAAAGCACGGTCGCCACTGAGGAACAACAGACCGATGAAACCGAAACCGACAACGGGCAGACCGATGCCAGCAACCCCGACCCCGGAGCAACTACCGAGGAAAGCGCAGCACCAACCACGGATGAGCCTGCTGAAGAAAACGAGCCTTACACCTTTGACGGTGAAATCCTCTACGCGGATATGCCGGACGCCCCCACAGGCTCCTACATCGGCAGCTACGGTTTGCCAGTAGCGACCGGTGAAATCAAAATCGGGCTTAGCGCGTGGGATGCCGATTTAGAGCAGGATAGTTATCTGAGCGCCGAGGCGCTGGACAGTGACAACCTGACACTGACTACACCTTTGCTGGAAGATACCGACTACGCCATTGTGCCGATTCTGGCGCAGGTGGAGTACCCTGCCGATGGCAGTACCCTTGATCTAATTTTGCCGGACGGAGTGACCCTGCTGGACTACTACGGCGCACCCGCTGAAAACGCAGAAAGCCTGCTGCACAATGAGTACAGCGAAACTTCCGCTGCGGTGCTGGGCGTGTATGTGCAGGCGGATGCGGATTTTACCGCGCAGCTGGTTTATACCGCGCCGGACGGCAGCTGCCTGACCAAAACCTTGCAGGTGACCATCGACCGCAATGTGACTGCCGAGTATCCTTTCCCTGACAGCGAAATTGCCGCCTTGCCGAGCGCCCCACCCCTGCGGTGACAAGCGGCAAAATCACCAAGGTTGCCAAGGTCAACGGCACTTGGCTGATTTGGTTCAACGGCGAACCCGCCTACTGCTGCACCCACGGTGCCAACGGTCAGCCTGCAGGATGCCCGACATACACCTATGTGAACACTTCCACGGTCAACGCAGACCAGTGCATCCCCGGTGACCACTACGGCAACCAGATTCGCATCTGGGGCGGCTTGAACCAGCTTTCTTTGGGCGATGCGGACGATCTGCCCGCTGATTTTTTCCGCTGACGAGGGTGAAGAAATCTCTCTTTTGGATTTCTGTGCATCAATTTATGACGATGTACAGATGTATATCATCGAAAACTTCCCCGAAAGCACCACCGCGGAAATTTATCTTGCCTCTGCCGATGAGCTGCTGAACGGCGTGGAAACCTACGCCTCTGCCCGCGGTTACTACACCTACATCTATAATCCCGGTCGCGCAGGATGGCAGACCGTTGCCCTGATCGGACCTGAGATCGGTGAGGAGGAACCTGAGCCGGAACCTGTTGTGCAGGAATACTACGCCAGTTGGGAGGCACCCGCCCAGACCGCCAGCGGCAGTTTCGATTTTTCCTACGGTGTGCGCACCGACAAGATTCAGACTGCCACACTGGAAAAAGTGGACGGTGCAACGATTGAAATCGAACCTACAACCAAATCCGGCAGCATCGAGGGCGGCAACTGGTCTATCAGCCCTGCCGGAAAGCAAACTGTGACCACCAGCGGTCATACCGCCGATGACAACTACCAGAAGAACGGTGGCGATGCCAGTGCAAGCTGGAGCCTGCACTATGCCGTTACCAAAACATCGGGCACTCGCAATGGACAGGTTGGTCCTTTCACCACGCAGGAGGCTGCTGATGCGGCCGCCAACAGTGCCCGCGACGCCGCCATTGCGGAATTGCAGGGTGAGGCCCAGAACGCTGTCAACAATGCTATAGCAGCGGCTAAAGCGCAGCTGGGAAGCATCCAGTTCCGCTATGAGGAAATCACAGTACCGTATGGATTCGGCAAGTACTGGGGCACGAACGGCAGCAGCCAAACGATTTCGGTACCCGCGAACACCAACAATGACTATGTCATGAAAAATGACGAGTGGAGTTTGCAGGTCAACCTCAAGAAAACCGACAGCGAAACCGGCAGCCAGATCGCAACCGATGCCCAGTATGAGATCTATCAGTGGGATGTGGTGACCGGCAAATACCAGCCCACCGGGGGCTACAACACCTACAGCGTACAGCGTCAGGGCGACGGCAGCTACGCGGTCATCAACAGTGCGGCCTATGCGACCACAGATTCCATGCGGCATACTCTCTACTATACCCAGCGTAATGCGGGCAAGTTTATCATTGTGGAAAGCAAAGCGCCCACAGGCTATTTTGGCGATTGGACAGACATCAATCATCCCGGCATCGTCAACACTCCGCTGGGCAAGCGCGGTTACTATATCGAAATCACCGAGGACAGCGACAATTCTGTAATCTGGCTGGACAACGCTGACTATAATGCCGACATTGCCGCTACCGATAAAGGCGGCACCAAACTTGTCACCAGTACGGGCGTAGAAACCACCGTTACCATCTACGACACTGGCAAGGATTCCAGCCGCACTTTTAACACCGACAACAGCGGCAAAGCGGCCAACGAGGACAGCTACACAATCACACCCTCAGACGGCGTTATGAAAAATGACCGCACCTTGGGCGAAATCAGCATCTCCAAGGTTGACCTTGATGCCGTGCGGTATGTGGGCGGCAGCGCCGCCCACGGCACAGCCCTTGCCAGCGGGCAAGCTCACGGCGATGCCGCGCTGGACGGCGCGGTGTACGACCTCTACGCCGCCGAAGATATTACGCACCCCGATGGCGTGACCGGCGTGGTGGACTACTCCAAAATCGTGGATGCAGACGGCAATCCCATCTGGCACACCATAATCCGCGACAACAGCGGGCAGTGGGTGTCTGATTATTTACCCGTTCTGAAAAAAGACCACCTTGTAGCCAGCGCTAAAATCGAGAATGGCTGGCTGTGCTTCAGCAATTTGTACCTCGGCAAATATTATGTCGTAGAGCGCTCCACCGGCGTGGTTATCCCGCTGCGTGACGGCGCTCTTGCTGTTTCCGGCACCTATCCCACCGTGGACAGCCGCACCAAGGCAGCCACCGGGCAGACCGCCGCGCTTGCCAAGAACGGCAGCGGGCAGTACACGGATTGGGTGTACAAGAACCAGTTTTCTACAGTCTCTAAAGGTAAAGCGTTGGATGGCTCTTGGACTTACGATGCCTATTACCTGTCCTTTGCAGACGGCTATCTTGTCGATGAGCATAACTACTACATCACACCCGCCTATTCTGATGAGGGTTGGTATGTAGAAAAGACCACCTTTGCCGACAACCGACAGGCAGCCGGTGAACAGATCGACAAGACCAGTTACAGCGCCAATTACCACATCCATGCTGACAATGCGCTGGCCGAGAGCCAAGACCAAGTTGCCAAAGGCAATGTGGAAATCAGTAAAATCGTATCCTCCAGCGGTCAAAGCAATGGACTGGAACTGGAGGGCGCAGGCTTTACATTCTTCCTTGTGTCCGACCTGTCCAAACTGAAGCAGTTTGAGCAGACCCGCAGCGGCAGCTACACCCTGCAAAGCATTTTGGATGCCTACATTGATAAGACCTACGATAACGAGCATCCAAAGTGGGATTTTTCTGCGGAAACGCAGGCCATCGCAAAGACCTATGAGGTCAACGCTGACGAAATTGTCGCGTACAACAAAACGCTGACTGCCGCAGGAGAAAACAAGAACGGCAAGGGCGATGGCTGGCAGCCCACCGGCAGCGCCAACGAATACCAGCTTGCCGAAATCTTCAGCAATGACACCGGGAATATTCGTGTGCAGGGCTTGCCCTATGGCACTTATCTGGTCGTGGAAACCACCGTACCGCACGACCTGTTCCAAGCCGAGCCTTTTATTGTCACCGTTGACCCCGAACAGGATAACAACCCGTGGGGCGCTATGGCTACCCCCAAGGACAGCGTAATGACAGGCTCTGACAGTTATCAGAAATTCACCGTACTGGACGAGGAAATCGAAGTTTATCTCCGCATCACCAAAGTTGACGAGGAAACCGGCAAACCGGTACTGCTGCCCGACACCGCTTTCCAAATCTACTGGCTGGACGAGCAGGGGCATTACCGTTATGACAGCAACGGCAACCCGAAACTCGTCACGATGACCGATACTGTCAACGGTCATCTGACAAAAGATGTAGACACTTTCTACACCAACAGCGAGGGCATCTTAACGCTGCCTGAAAAATTGCCGCTGGGTAAATATCGCATTGTGGAAGTCACCGGCCCGAACGGATTCTACAACGAATGGCTGGATTCTGCCGGATATGAAAACGGCATTTTGGCCGACGATGCAGATGGCATCTACTATGTGGATTTTGAAATCACCACAGACCGCATTTACGCAGCCACCGGCGACAAAAACGAGAACGGCATGGATACCCTTGTGATTGGTGAAAACTACTCTAACCATGAGACGCTGGGCAAATTGACGATCCGCAAAACAGGCGAGGTCTTAGCTGGCTGGAAAACAGAAGTTGGCGCACTTGACCCGTGGATGACCGGCGAGGCCGAGGACGGCAATTTCGTGTATGAAACCCGCCCGCTGGCCAGTGCGGAGTATACCATCACCGCCGCCGAGGATATTTATACGCAGGATCGGCAGACCGACAATTATGGCAACCGCACGCTCTGGTATGCCAAGGGTGATGTGGTCGCCGTAGTCACCACCGGCGACGGCAGCGCAGACATTGCCGCCTTTGCCCCTGCCCGCACCAAGGCCACCTACGATTTCCTGTCCGTAATCCATGACGGCACGATTGGCGAAGTCAGCGTGACCCTGCCGCTGGGCAGCTACCATATCGAGGAAACCAAACCGCCTTACGGCTATGTCGGCACTTCTGACAGCTATGATGTCACTTTCGTTTGGGATGCCCAGTTGAACGATGTGGTTATGGCCACGAGCATTGCCAAATATGATGGCGCTGCATCTTCCCAGAGTTTTGAGGTCGTGCGCAGCAAGGATGCCAACGCCGATTTCATCGAGCAGCAGACCTTGAAATTCTACAATGACCGCGAAAAAGCCAAAGTCGGCGTTTACAAGGTTGACCGCGAAACCGGCAAATACCTTGCCGGTGCCGTGTTCAACCTGTACACCGCCGATGACAATTTACGATGCAGACGGCAGCCTTGCTTTTTTGCCGCCGGTGAGCTGGTAGCCACCAGCCCCGAAACCAATGCGGATGGCACCACCTACTTCGATTGCGATATTCCCATCCGCGGTGAACAATACGGCAGCAGCACCCACAAGGACGCCGCCACCAACAGCGGCAAGTATATCATCGAGGAAATCCGTGCCCCGCTGGGCTACTATGTCAACGAAGAACCCATGGAAGTCACCTTTACCTACGACGGGCAGACTGTGCGTATTTTGGAAAGCACCTGTACCGACAAACCCACCGAAATGTGGGTAAGCAAGCGCGATTTGACCAATGACGAGGAACTGCCCGGTGCCACTTTGACCATTCAGGATATGGACGGCAACATTGTGGAAAGCTGGGTATCCACCGACACACCCCACCGGGTGACCGGGCTGCACTTGGGCGATGCCTATACCCTGACCGAAACCCGCCCCGCCGATGGCTACGCGCTGGCGGATGAAATTACCTTCCGTCTGCTGCAAAAGGTGGACGAGGACGGCAGCAACCTGCAGGAAGCCGAGGCCTACTATTTGACCAAGAAGTCCTTGCTGTTCTGGACGTGGGATGATTGGAAACTGCTGGACGATGCAACCGTGATTATGCGCGATGACACCATCAAGGCAGAATTCTCCAAGAAGGATCTGACCACAATGGAGGAATTGCCCGGCGCGGAACTGACCATTACCGACAAGGACGGCAAGGAAATTGACCGCTGGGTATCTTCCGACAAGCCGCACTATATCGAAAAGCTCCCTGCCGGTGAGTACACCTGACCGAAATCACCGCCCCCAACGGGTACGAAATTGCAGAGGATATTCCCTTTACCGTGCTTCCCACCGGCGAGGTACAGCGCGTGGTTATGAAGGATGCCCCCATCCCCGAACAGCCCGTGCAACCGACACCGCCGACTACCCCGACCCCCACACCGCTGATTCCCCAGACAGGCGATACTTTCCCGCTGGGACTGCTTCTGGCGCTGGCAGGTCTTTCCTTGGCAGGGTTGGCGGCATTGATTTTCAAGTGTGTCCACTGCAAAGCCGTTGCCCAAAAGGACGACGATGAAACCGAATAAGGAACACAAAAATGAACCATCCAACCACTATGGGTGACCCGCGAGGACCACCCGTTTTTTATGAGGAAATCGAATGAAGCATATTCTGACTTGCAGCTTTGGCAAAGACAGCATCGCCACGGCGCTGCTTGCCTTGCAGCACGGCGAACCGCTGGATGAACTGGTTTATTCCGAGGTGATGTTCAGCGATACCGTATCGGGAGAACTGCCGGAGCATAAGCGGTTCATCTATGAAACAGCAATCCCGTATTTTGAAAAGCGCGGCATTCCCACAAGGGTCCTGCGCGGGCAAAAGACATATTTGGACTGCTTTTACCACATCGTAAGCCGCGGTAATGCCGAGGGAAAGCTGGCGTCCTTTCCGCTGACCGGACGCTGCAGTATACAAAGGGACTGCAAACTGCCACCCATACGCACCTACCAGAAAACGCTGCCGCAAGACACGGTTTACTATCTGGGGATTGCCGCCGATGAACCGATACGACTGGCACGACTAAAGGCAAACCAAACCTCTCTGCTGGCAAAGTACAACCTGACCGAAAAAGACGCGCAGGCAATGTGCCAAGCCGAGGGGCTGCTGTCCCCGCTATATGCGTTCACAGGGCGTGGCGGCTGCTGGTTTTGCCCCAATGCGTCCATGCGGGAACTTCGGCACCTGTACAACGCCCACCCCGATTTGTGGCAGCTGCTGCTGGAATTGCAGGATGCCCCCAATAAGGCAACAGAACGGTTCAACCGCAGTTATACGCTGCACGATTTAGATTTACGGTTCTGTCTGGAGGGAGAACAGCTGAGCTTATTTTCATATGGGGAGCGTTGAGCAGACGATGAAGAACTTTCTATATTCGCTTTTTATTGGGCTGTTCGGTATTGCAGCTCTCACGAGCATCGCATTCCTGTTGATGTATGCCGCACAGTCTAAACAACAGGCGCACCTTTACAGCGACCTTGCCGCCGTAAGGAAACAGGACACACAACAGGAAACGGCTTCGGAACCAGAGAAACAGGCATCATACCAAAACTTATATTGGGAAAACACAGATATGGTCGGCTGGATTCTTATCGAGGACACCAACATTGACTATCCCGTGATGCAGACACCGACAGACCCCACCTATTACCTGAAGCACGACTTTGAAAAGAACTACACCGACTACGGCTGCCCCTTTATGCAGGCAGACTGCGATGCGCTTGCCCCGTCCGATAACCTGATCCTCTACGGCCACAACATGAAGGACGGCTCGATGTTCGCAGATCTTGCCAAGTACCGCAGCAAGGATTTCTGGCAATCACACAAAACCGTCTGGTTCGATACCGCGCTGGGCAGCTGTGCCTATGAAATTTTTGCCGTGATCCACACGACCGTGCAGGCAGATACCGCCGGTGCGTTCCCGTTCTATCGGTTTGTGGACGCAGCAACCCCGGAAGAATTTGCCGATTATGTGTCGGCCTGCCAAGCGCGGGCGCTGTACGATACAGGCATTTCAGCTAAGTACGGCGACAAGCTGCTCACGCTTTCCACCTGCGACAACATTACCGATAACGGCAGATTGCTTGTAATTGCCAAAAAAACGAAACAGAATAGAGGAAACAAAAATCCATGAAAACATCAAAGGAACCCCAGCGCGCATGGTTGTATGCGCGCGTCCCCGGCAACTACATAGAAACGAAAAACACCCTGAATGTTTTGATGCTGCAGGCACAGCGTGATGGTGCCGAAGTGGTTGGCTGGGGATATGACATTCACCACGGCTGGCTGCGCCGCCCTGCTTACCGCAGGATGATGCGCGAGGCAAAGGCAGGACATATCGAGAGAATTTATATCTGCCGTATGAGCCAGATCAGTGGTCAGGAACGGCATCTGATTTCCTTTTTCAGGCGGCTGATGCGGTACAAGGTCAATGTCATTGCAACCGAGTACGCCCTGAATCTGAAAGTGCCCGCCTACCACATGGGCACGATAATTGATGAAATCTGCGCCCGCAAAGGGTGGGAGCGACCTTGGTTTGTTTCAGAAAGCTCGGAACGGCATTGCGTTAGCAACGCCGTGGCAAGCACGTCAAAATGATAGCTTGCTATCATTCCGACCCCTTGTTAGGGGCTGCCACCCCTAAGACCCCCTCGCGCTTGCAATAATCCAAAGGAGAGCAGCGAAATGCAAACAAGAAACAAATCCTTCCTGCTTCGGTTGACGGAGCAGGAATATGCCACGCTGAAAAGAAAAAGTGAACTGGCAGGTCTGAAGATGAATCCTTTCTTGGTTTCACTTATCAACGGCCGCGAGATTCACCCCCGCACACCGGACAGCTGCAAGGCGCTGGCAAGGCAGGTGGCGGCGGTCGGCAACAACCTGAACCAGTTAGCGCGCATAGCCAACTTCAACGGCAAGGCGGAGGATGCTTATCTGCAGGAAGCGCAGCAGATCATGACTCGAATCTGGCTGCTTATGAAGGAGCAGTTATAATGGCGACAACAAAAATCCTGCCGGTGCGCAAGCGCCTGAAAGACTGCCTGGACTATGCTGCCAACCCGAAAAAGACCGAGATCTTTCGCGGGGATGCGCTCGACCGGCTGATGCACTACACCCAAAACGAGGACAAGACGGAACACCAGCTCTATGTCACAGGCTTTAACTGCGACCCGCAAAATGCCTGCCTGATTATGGAGGCAACCAAACGCCGCTGGCATAAAGACATCGGACACGGCAATGTCGGCTACCATATTATTCAGAGCTTTAAGCCCGGCGAAGCCAGCCCGGACCAAGTGCATCAAATCGGCTGCGAATTAGCCAGACGCTGTCTGGCAGATCGGTTTGAGTGTACGGTGTCCACCCATCTGGACAAGGGGCATCTGCATAACCATATTGTGGTCAATTCGGGTTTCCCTTTATGGACGGCAAAAATGTTCCGCAACGATTTCAAAACCTACTATCAGGGCATACGAAAGGTTTCCGACGACCTGTGCCGGCAAAATCAGTTGTCGGTCATAGAAACGGACGGACGCGGCATCTCGTATGGCGAATGGCGCAACCGCCGCGAGGGCAAGCCGACACTGCGCGGTATGGTCAAAGCCGATGTGGAAATGGCGCTTGCCGAAAGCTCCGACTTTGACGATTTTGTCGGCAAGCTGCAAAAGATGGGCTATGAGGTCAAGTACGGTCCCCGCGTCAAGCACATGGCAGTTCGGCACCAAGACAGCAAAAGGTTTGTGCGGCTGGACGGTGTGCGCCGCAGTTTTCCGAGGCGGAATTGAGAGCGTTTTTCACGCAACTGAAAAAACTTCCGCCAGAATGCAGCAGGAATATCAGGCAGAAAACCAGCCTGTGCAGCAAAGCTGGCAGAAAGAACCGGAACTTCCGGTCGTGCGCCGCGTGCGCTGCCGCAGCAGACTGAACCGTCCGTATAAAAAGGTAGGCGGCATTATGGCTTGCTACTACCATTACTGCGCCTTGCTGCGCAGAAACTACCGCGGCAGAAGTGGACGGCGCTGCTACTATCTGCTGCGCGAGGATTTCAGCAAATTCAACCGCTATCGGCGGCAATGCGATTTGCTGTGGGAGCAGAAAATCGAATCCACCGAGGAACTGCGGACCTACAAGGCAAGGCTGACCCACGAACTGGAGGTGCTTACCCAAAAACGCAAATACCTGTATAACCACAAGGAAGTCCTGACGCCGGATGTCCGCAACAGGCGGCTGGAGGAACTGTCTGCCCGGATGCGAACCGTGCGCAGGGAGCTGAACACCTGCACAGACATTGAAACCGATGCTGCCGCTTTGCTGCTGAAATGGCAGGAAGTGCGGCAGGCTGAAAAAAGAAGAACGCGAGGTGAACGAAAATGAACAACGGCGGAGAAGCCGCTGACCAGATGGTGCGGGAAGCACTGCAATTTTCTGAGGTTGCTATCAAGCTGACAGCGCTGGGCTTTAAGAACTCGCTGGCGATTGCGCTTGCCTACGCCAAGGAAAACCCCAAGGTGCGCGGCAAGACAAGTCTTGACCGCCTACTGCGCGAGGGCAAGGAGATGAAGATCATCCCCTTGCAGACCAAGGATCTTGCTCAATTCAAGGCGTATGCCAAACAGTACGGTGTGCTGTTTGCGTCCATTAAGGACAAGGGCGCACAGGGCGAGAAAATCGACATTATGTTTAAGGCAGAAGATGTATCCAAGCTCAACCGCATTTATGAGCAGCTTGGATATACCGTACCCAAGAAGATTTCGGCTGACCGAAAAAACGCAGAAACCCGCCGCCAGACGCCCGATCCGATGCTGACGCGCGGGAAGACGATGGAGGATATTGACCCCCGCCCCTCGTTCAAGACGGTGGCGGCACAGCTGCGCAAGGCAGCAGCCCGCAGTGCGGAACGCGCGGTCAATGCGACCCGAAAGGAGGAACGCTAAATGTATGAGCGTATGAACATTGAGGATTGGAAAGCCAAAAAGAAGAACGACCGCGATGCCGTGCTGGCCGACCAAAAGCAGGCGTTGCAGGAGGTTTTGCAGGACGGCACGCATCTGACCGCCTACCTGCTGGGGCGCGGCAGGCTGGGCAGCGGGATCACCTCCGGCAATGCCGCACTGGTGTTGAAAGCCTGCCCGCAGGCGACTGCCGTGATGTCCTTTGACGGATGGAACCAATTTGGGCGCAGGGTCAGCAAGGGTGCCGTTGGCATTTCGCAGTTGGTGCGGTCCGGCGGCTATTTTACGGTGGGCAAGGTGTATGACCGTTCCGCGACCTACGGCAACAAGCCATGCCCGACGGTAGAGCTGCAGGGCGACCAGCTTGGCAAAGCCATTCCTGTATTGTCCGCCTTGTCACCGGTAGATGTACAGTTTGATGATAAGCAACCCACCGGTTTTCTTGCTGACGAAAATCTTATTCTCTATCCAAGTGGTGCAAGTGATGAAGAAGTCCTTGCGCGTCTGCCCGCGGATATTGTTCTTGCCACGGCAGCGCAGTGCTATGCAGAGGTCGGTAATGAAGAATACCTGCACCAAATGGCGTTGGCTGTGTCTGTTGAAGTTTGTGGTCGGCTCGGCATTTCACCGCCCGCCGATGCCGCCGACAGGCTGAACGGCTTGCGGGCGCATATCCCTGCCGGGGAGGAGCGCCGCGCGTTGGAGGAGGTGCGCGAGATGGCCAAGGTGTTTGGCGATACCGTCTGCAAGGAATTGGACTTGCAGCGCCCGCGCAGTGATTTGCAGCGCGCAGAGGAACGCTGACCGCCATGCGCCCGAATAAGGATCGGCAGAACCTCTGGCTCTGGGCTGCCTTGCTGCTGCCGCTGCTCTGGCTGGCGGCAGGGTTGGCGCAAATCACCGAACAGGCGCACGGGCTGTCCGCCTTGGCGGCAGGGCTTACCGCGCTGTTGAACGACCCGCTGAGCCTGCGTTGGTGCAGCAGCACCCCGAAATTTCTGCTGGCGGTCTTGGTGCTGTACCCGCTGGGGGTGTATTGCTATCTACTCGATCAGGCGGACCGCCGCCCCGGCGAGGAACACGGCTCTGCCCATTGGGGCAATGCCAGTGAATTGAACGAACGCTACCGCAACCGCAAGGACCCGTGGCAGGAAATCATTCTTTCCCAGAATATCCGCCTCAGCAATGATTCCTACCAACACCAGCGGAATCTGCACGTTGTTGTGATCGGCGGTTCCGGCAGCGGTAAGACCCGCTTCTTTGTAAAGCCGAATGCCCTGCAATGCAGCGGCTCCTACTTCTTTTTGGACCCCAAGGGGGAGCTGACCTATTCCCTCGGCGGTGCTATGGAGGAAAACGGCGTCACCGTAACGGTCATTGACTTTGTGCATTTCCGCGGACATTACAATCCGGTAGCGTACCTGAAAACCGATGAGGACGCTATGAAGCTGGCTTATGCGCTGGTGTTCAACACCAAAAAGAACCCGGCAGCCTCCGGCGGCGAAAACGAGTTCTGGGACAAGAGCGCTGTTATGTTTCTGGCATCGCTGATTTTGTATATCCTGTACGAATCCCCGCTGTATGAGCGCAACCTCAACACGATGATGGATATGATTCTGGAATGCAAGGTCAGTGAGGACAGCTATGACGAAAACCGTATGGATATTCTGTTCGGTGAACTGGAGCAGCGCGATCCGCATCACCCGGCTGTGCTGCAATACCGTTCGTTCAAGCTCGGCAGCGCGAAAACCCTGTCCAGCATTATGGTCACGGCGGTATCCAATCTGCATATGCTGCAATCGGCGGCGTTTGCCGAGATGATTGCCACCGATGAAATGTTTCTGCCGAAGTTGGGCGTGGAGAAACGCGCCATCTTCTGCGTCATCCCCGACAATGACGATACCTTTAACTTTATGGTTTCGATTCTGTACACCCAACTGTTTGACCAGCTGTTTCGCCTTGCGGATTCCACGCCGGAATTTCACGGCACACTGCCGGTTCATGTACGCCTGATGATGGACGAGTTCGCCAATGTCGCAACGCCGGAAAACTTTGTAAAGATTCTTGCCGTTGCGCGCAGCCGCAACATAAGCTGCGATATCATTCTGCAAAATATTTCCCAGATCAAAAGCAAATACAAGGACGACTGGGAAACGATCATCGGCAACTGCGACAGCCTTGTTTACCTTGGCGGCAACGATTACAGCACCTTTGAGTACATTTCAAAGTTGTTGGGCAAACAGACCATCCGCACCAAGGGGCAGAGCATCGGCAAGGGCAGCCACGGGTCGTCCAGCGACAGCTATCAGGTCACGGGGCGCGAGCTGATGACCCCGGACGAGGTGCGCCGCATGAAACGCAGCGACTGCCTTGTAATGATCAGCGGCGAGGCACCGGTAAGGGACAAGAAATACAACCTTTTTGACCACCCGAACCTGAAATACACACCCGACTACCGCAGTCCGCGGGGGCTGCTGCATCGGGCTGCAACCCCCATCCCCGCACCGGAGGGCTACACGATGCCTCCGGATTATATGGCGCAGGCCGGCACCGTATCGCTCGCTTATGTGGCGGAGCTGACCTGCCCCGAAATTACCGAAGATTTATATGATGAATTACAAGAATGGGAGGAATCTCTATTATGAAAATCAAAAAACCTGTATCTGCACCGGAAACTCAGCGCAAAATCAAGCGCAGCTACCTGACGGTTGCTACGGTTGCCGCCGCCGTAATCGTGATGGCTTTGCCTGTGTATGCGGACGACCCGCTGGCAACCATCAATGCACTGAGTGATTTTGTGTTCAGCGCCATTAAGGCGATTGGTGCCATTCTGCTGGGCTTCGGCATTGTGCAGATCGGTCTTGCCCTCAAAAGCCACGATGCCGGGCAGCGTGCGCAGGGCTTTATGACCTTTTTCGGAGGCGTTGTCATCTACTTTGCCAAGGATATTCTGGATATGATTCTGTAAGAAGAAGCACTACGCTCATTATACTTGATTATTTTCCCGGAAAATGCTATATTATATTGAGCAAGATTCCAATACTTTCAGTCAGTATAATGAGGTGATGAGTGTGGCATTGGTGACAAATGAGCAGGTAATTAAAGCCCTCCGAAATTACAATCCTTGGTGGAGAAATCCAAGCGCTGCGAAAGAAGAAGATCGACCACAGCATCGTGTTGCCTATCATGAAACACTGCGAATTATGCAGCATAAGACGATTCGGCGTTTTGCTGTTCTTTCCGGCGCACGTCGCGTAGGTAAAACGACCATTCTTTATCAAATCATCAATCACCTGATTGATAACGGTGTGAATCCGCGAAATATCTTTTATGCAACCTTTGATAACCCCGTACTGAAAATGGCGGGAGTTGATATGGTTTTATCTGCTTACGATTCCATGTACCCGGTAGAGGGTGTGCGCTATGTTTTCTTTGACGAAATTCAGTACACCGAAAATTGGGAACTCTGGATGAAAGTGATTTATGACAGTCGTAAAGACATTCGGCTGGCGGCCACAGGTTCGGCAAGCCCTATTATTGAGGATGCGTCAACCGATAGCGGAACAGGTCGTTGGACAGTCATTAAAATTCCCACGCTTTCCTTTTATGAATACTGCCAGCTTTTGCAGTTGGATGATATGCCGTTACTGCCGGACCACTTAAAAATCACAGATATACCTAAAATGGAAAATGCCGAGGTCGCGGATTTGATGGCGCGCTTTGAACCGTTAGTTAAGCATTTCAACCGCTATCTTACCATCGGCGGATTTCCGGAACTGGCGCTGTCCGATGATGATCTTTATGCGCAGCGTATGCTGCGTGAGGATGTTGTGGATAAGGTAATAAAGCGCGATGTGCTTACCTTGTTCAAAGTTCGCAGTCCACTGTTGATGGAAAAGCTATTCCTATACTTGTGCATGAATTCAACAGAAATCTTTAGTGCTACGACTGCGGCTAAAGAGTTAGATAATATATCCCCGAACACCATTGAATCCTATGTGGATGCCCTTGTAAAATCCAACTTGATTTATATGGCATATCCAATCGCTGTCGGAAGCAAGTCGGTTCTGAAAGGGCGGCCTAAGATTTATATAGCGGATGCCGCCATTCGCAATGCGGTTCTGATGGTAGACGACGTTCTGTCCGATGAGCGTGAGTTGGGGCTTTTAATTGAAACCACTGTATATAAGCATCTGGTATCGTTTTATCAAGGGACAGGCGCACAGCTTGGCTATTATCGAAAGGCAAAAGAAAATCAAAAAGAGGTCGATGCCGTAATTGAACTCCCGCAGCAAAAAATTCTGTGCGAAGTCAAATACAAAAACAATTCGCATATACCGCAGACGGATGGCATTGTAGAATTGTGCAATGATCCTAAAGCTGGCATTACAGATGCCTTTGTCATCACGAAGCAGCTGGAGGACTTTGGCGTGACGCGCCATGAAACTTCTCCTAAAATCTATCGAATTCCTGCTATTGCATTTTTGTACCTTATTGGCAAGGAAGAATCCGATGGAATGAGTGGCAGACTTTAAACCCTGCATTTTCCCATTGCACCCAACCGCATAATGTGTGATGGTGGAAAAAACACAGCGACCGTTTTGCTTTTCAGCAAGGCGGTCATTTCTTTTATCCGAAAGAAGGTGAAACCTTGAATCAAAACTGGATCGTAGAAAACCTGAACAATGCCTTTTCCACTTGGAACGGCAAATTAACAGAGCTTTGGGGGCTGGTGACTACCAGCCCCCAAACTTTTAAGGGTGGCGCAGTATGGGGCGTGATGCAAAGCCTGCACAATGCGATGATCGGCATAGGCTATGCGCTGATCGTGCTGTTCTTTGCCATATCGCTGTTCAAAAACACTGCCAACTTCCATGAACTCAAACGCCCGGAGGCTGCTGTGCATTACCTTATTCGCTTTGTGGCAGCCAAAACCTTGGTGGGTTACGGCATGGACATCATGCTCAATATCTTTTCCGTCTGCAACGGCATTGTTTCCGATATGGCTGCCGGTATGGGCGGCATCTCACAGGCGATGGTCGCACTGCCCGGTGAGGTGCAGTCTGCCATTGAAAATGTCGGCTTCTTAGCCAGCATCCCTTTGTGGCTCGTCACGATTCTGGGCAGTCTGTTCATCACAGTGCTGTCGTTCGTGATGATTCTCACCGTGTACGGGCGGTTCTTTCGCCTGTATATGTACACGGCGCTGGCTCCCTTGCCCCTGGCGAGCTTTGCCGGGGAAAGCACACAGTCGGTCGGCATTTCCTTTATTAAGAGCTATGTCGGCGTCTGCTTGGAGGGTGCTGTCATCGTGCTGGCGTGTGTCATCTACGCCGCTTTTGTCAGCACGCCCACAGTTTCAGGCGGCGAGGCAACCACAATGGTGTGGAGTTATCTGACCGAAATTATCTTCAATATGCTTGTGCTGGTCGGGCTGATCAAAGGCTCCGACCGTATAATCCACGAAATGATGGGGTTGTAAAAGTATGCAGATACCGATCAATAAAGACATTCGGCGCTACCAAGAAGAAATCTTTATGGGGCTGACCCTGCGCCAGTTACTTTGTTCCGGCATCGCCATTGGGTTGGCGGTGCTGATTTATTTATGGGCAAAACCGCTGTTGGGGCAGGAAACCGCCAGCTGGCTGTGTATCCTTGCTGCGGCACCCATAGCCGCCGCGGGATTTTTCAGCTATGACGGGCTGCCGTTTGAAAAGTTTGTTATCATCGTGTTGGAAAGCACGATTCTGTGCAGCGGTTGGCGGGTATGGAAAACCGAACTGCACCCCAAACATAAGAGTAAAGGCAAGGTGAAGAAGATTGCGTTTAAGTGAGTATGCGTCCACCCAAAGAACCTACGGCAGCCGCAAGGTGCCGCGCAGTGTGCAGCAGAGCATCCCCATCGACCAAATTTACGAGGACGGGACATGGCGCTGCGGCAATGTGTACAGCCAGATGTGGTCCATGCCGGACATCAACTTTACAATGAGCGATGAGGACAATAAAGCAAAAATCCTTAACCTGCTCGGCAAGGTGTATATGGGTGTGCCTTCTGACTGCTGGCTAAAAATCTGCATTGTGAGCCAGCGTATGGACGAGAAGTCCTTCCGCGAAAATGTTTTGCTGCACCGCAACCTTGACGGCTTGGATAAGTGGCGTGTAGAACGCAACCGCCGAATCCGACAATGCGTCCAAGACGCGGGCAATGTGGTGCAGCACAAGTATCTGATTCTATCCACCAACAAACAGAATGTCACCGATGCCCGCAGCCGTCTGCGGCAGGTGCAGGGCAACCTTCTGGCGGAGCTTTCCAATCTGGGCTGTACAATCAAACCTATGACAAACAATGAACGATTGGAGGTGCTGCACAACTTTTTTCGCCGCGGCGAGGAAGGGCGCTTTCAGTTCAGCTTTGATGACTACGGAAAATTGGGCAACGATTTCCGCAACACGATTGCACCCGATGCGATGCGTTGTACCACCCAATATGCGAAGATTGACGACGGATTTGCCAAGGCGATGACGATTGCGCAGTATCCGCAGCAGCTGAGCGATAATTTTGTGGCGACGCTGCTCCAACAGGTGCCGTACATCGTTCTCAGCATTGATATTACGCCGGTAGAAACCGAGGATGCAATGCGGGAAATCGAGGCTTCTCAAATGAAGATTGACTCCGAAAAGTACCGTGCAAACCGACGCAACGTAGAAAATCTCGACTTTATGGCACCATCTCCCCGCGCAACCAGCAGCAGGAAAAATACACCGCTGAAATCCGCAATGCCATCTGTGAGGGTGACCAACAGGTATTTATGGTGCTTTTGAGTGTGGCGTTCTTTGCGGACACCTTGGAGGAAATCAAACAGGAAACCGACGCACTGCAATCGGCAGCTGCCAACTTTAACTGCCGCTTTACCGAGATGCGCTTTCAGCAGGAAAACTGCTTTAACACCGCGATGCCCTATGGGCTGCGCCGTGTCGAAAGCAGCCACATGATGCTGACCCGCAGCGTCACAGCGCTGGTGCCGTTTGTGGCGCAGGAGGTACAATCCCCGCAGGGTATCTTCTACGGCAGAAACGCAATTACCGGCAACCTGATCGTGGGCGACCGTACCAAGCTCATCAACGGCAATGCGATGGTGATTGCCACCTCCGGCAGCGGCAAATCCATGAGCGTGAAGATGGAAATTATAATGGAGTTTTTGCGCTGGCCGAACGCGCGGTTCATTCTGGTGGACCCGGAAAATGAATATGAGCTGCTGGTCAAGGCGCTGGGCGGCGAGGCGATCAAGGTGTCTGTGGACAGCCGGACATACTTTAATCCGCTGGATTATCATTACGACCCCAAGACCGATGTGCCGCCCGATGTTGCCAAAATTGAGTTTGTACTGTCGATGCTGGACAAGCTGATCGGCGAGAATGGGCATCTTCAGCCGGAGGACAGAAGCCTGATTGCTGCCAGCCTCAAAAACATTTATAAACCGCTGATTGCCTCTGGCTACACAGCGCCCTGCCCGACGCTCGGTGATTTGTATCGGGATTTGAACAAATCCAACCTGCGCCGTGCAAAGCAGCTGGCGTTGATGCTGGATGTATTCGCCAACGGCAGCTTGCAGGCGTTTTCCCACACCACCAATGTGGATATGAACAACCGCCTGATTTGCTTTAATATCCAAAGCCTGGGCGACCAGCTCCGCCCGATTGCCATGATGTCCCTGCTGGAGTTCATCAATATGCAGGTGATGACCAACCGCCGCAAGGACGCCACGGCGGCAACATGGATCTACTTTGATGAGATTCATGTGCTGTTAAAGGACCCGATGAGTTCCAATTTCCTGTATTCCTCTTGGAAAAGATTCCGAAAGTACAATGCCTACGCCACCGGCATCTCGCAGGATATTCAGGACTATCTGGATAACCCCGTGGCGTATGCGCTGCTTTCCAACAGCGAGTTTGTCATTATGCTGCGGCAATCGAAAAGTCTGGAAGCCTTGGAACGCCTGTACGGGCTGTCCAAGCCGCAGCTGGAATTTCTGCGCAACGCCAGCGAGGGACACGGCATCATCAAGATGGGCAACAGCATGATACCGTTCTCCAATCTGGAACCCAAGGATACGGCGGTGTATAAGCTCATCACGACCAAACCGGGTGAGGCAACCGCAGAGAAATGATTTTGCATAAAGAAAAGGCGGGCCGAAGCCCGCCTTAGAATTAGTGGCAGTCTAGTGCTGCCAGATATTGTTTTCTAAATCACGCAGGCGCGCTTTGTAGTCGTTAATAAGCGCCTGCGTGTTTTCTGTATCCGGAAAGCTGACAATATAGCCGTCCTCGGATTCATGAAAGCCGACAAGGCCCGCAAGCCCTGCCATCTCCGCAACCTTGACCAAGGTATGGTAATCATACTCACTGCTGTTTATGTGTAAAATCATGGGGTTCTCCTAACTGCCGTTATTTGTTGTGGATTTGTTCTACAAACTGGAAGTTGGCAATTTCCTATACCTATGATTTCTTATCAAAGAGGCTGCATCATTTCAAGGATAATGCCATCCGGGTCTCTGAAATAAAACGCTCTGCTTTCCCCAAATCCATCTGCCCTAAAGTCGAAATACTGCGGTTCAGACAAGCACTCCACATGATTTTCGATAAGGGTATTATAGACAGAATCAATGTCATCCGTATAGAAACATACTTCCGAGATGGATGTCGTAAAACAAGTCGGATTGTTCTTTATGAATCTCGCTGTTTACGAACTGAATCAGCTCGACCGGTGGCGTTTCAATAGCCTTAGAACCGTTCAAATAAGCGACCCTTGCTTTGCAAATTTGCTCTACGAAACATTTTATCTGTTTCTTTGCCTTCCATAAAAATTTCTCCTTGAAACTCAAGTCCAAGGATGTCTCTGTAGAAGGCAACCGAGCGATCCAAATCAGAAACTGTTAATCCAACGTGATAAATTCTTCCAACCATATATATTCCTCCCAAGAAATTTCGATTTATCTCACTGCCCATCTGCGCGGTAAACCACATCAAAATACTCGCAGACGCACTTCATGCTTTCGTCAAAGTTCCTGCCGATTTCCTCACACGCTGCGGCAAACGCCTTGCGGTGGGCTTTCTTCCACGCGGCAAGGGTGCCGTCCCCCTCGGCGGCGGCACGGTCTGCCGTCACATCTTCAAACGGGACAATCTCCACCTTTGTGGTGCGGGTAATGCAACGCGGCTGCATATCGCTGCCCAGCACGACCGTGTAATCACCCGTGCGCGGCAGCAGCTGCATCTGGGCTTCAAACAGGCTGAACAGCCCCGTGTTGGCGCGCTTCTTGCCGCAAAGATGTTGTCCAGAATTTCATCGGTGCCGTTGCTGTCATAAAAACAGACATTTGTAGGCAGGAATCGACACCCCTGAATCCTTTACAAATTTCTCAATTTGACCCATAGAACCCTCTCACGCAAGATCATCAAAGCCTAACTGCCCATCACAGCTTGTACGCAGCAGCAGCGGCGGGCGGCTGCAAAGCAGCTCCAGCGCCGCACCGGCGTCCACCAACCACGGGCGCACCTGCTCGTGGGAAAGCAGCAACGGCATACGGTCGTGGATGGGCGCTACCGAATCATTGGGCGCTGTGGTCAGAATGATAAAGCAGTTCACACCACTTATATTATCATAGATGCCCGCTAAGTAAATCGGCTGTCCCGGCATTTGGAAAAAATATTTGTGCTTGGCGGCGTCCCATTCATAAAAGCCGGTGGCAGGGATCACGCAGCGCTGGAAGGCAATACTGCGGCGAAACATCGGCTTTTCCGTCACCGTTTCAGCGCGGGCATTGATGATTTGCTGTCTGCCGCGAAAACCGGGCAGCCCCCATTGCTGGAACTCTCCCACGATCTTCTCCCCGCGTGAAACCAGCACCAGTGCCACCTGCGAGGGGCAAATATCTCCTGCCATTGGGAAATTGAGTTCGTTTCCCTCGCTGCGGCGCTGCGCATCGCGCACGATCTGGAGAATCTCTTTATATTCATCTGCAGAAAACTGATACCGTCCACACATACGCGATGCTCCTTCCTTATCCTACTACAATACCGGCGATCCTGAATTCGTCCTCCTCCCGCACAGGGATGGGGGCGTATTTTTATTCAGGGAAATCAGCGCAATGCCGTTTTCGTCCTTGCACAGCTTTTTGCAATAGCCTTGGTCGTTCAAGGTGCAAAGCACAATATCACCGTTGTTGGCGTCTTGTGCCGCTTTGACCCACACGGTCTGCCCGTTCACAAAGCGCGGCTCCATACTGTCACCGGCGATGCGGACACCGAACTCCGCCTTGGTGGGTACGGATTCGTCCACTTCGGTCATTTCTTGGGCGTCATCGTCCAGCCACTGACCGGTACCGGCAGAGGCGGGCTGTAAATAGACCGGCAACAGACGCAGTGTGTGTTCCTGCCGTTCCACAAATTCGGCTGTATGCAAAAGCATCGAACGATACTCGCCCAAGCGCTGCTGCCCCGTTCGGTTCAATTTGGGTTCGGAATCCAGATATAAGTCGGTCATATCTTCAACACCTAGTGCCAGCGCCAACGCTAGACCTACGGTAACACGGGGTTCACGTTCACCGGCCTCCCAAGCCATCAGAGTTCTTGTGGTGACGGCTTTTTCGGAATCGGGTAAGAATTGCAACATACGCTGCACTACCTGCTCACGGGTGAGATTCTGACGCTCACGTTCAGCGCGGATTCGGCTGCTCCAATTACTCACGGTATATCACCTCAACATTATTGTACATCCTCGCCCAAGTAAAGTCAAGGGTACGATTACACGGATTTTCATATTTTGTGCTAAAAAAGCACTTGAAAGTGAAACAATGTGTAATTATAATAGAGCTAACGGAGGTGAGGGCAATATGGGGCAACGGCATATATTACATTGCGATTGTAATTGTTTCTATGCCAGTGTTGAGATGCAGGAGCATCCTGAACTGCGCGGGAAAAGCATTGCGGTCTGCGGTGACCCGGAAGCACGACACGGCATTGTACTTACCGCCAGTTACCCCGCCAAGCGGATGGGCGTGAAAACAGGGATGCCAATATGGGAAGCCAAGCAGCACTGCCGTGACTTAATTATTGTACCCGCCAGCTATGGAAAATACCAGAAGTACAGCGGCTATGTGCGAGAAGTTTTTAATGATTATACAGATCAAGTTGAATCCTTTGGGCTTGACGAAGCATGGCTGGATATAACCGGCAGCGTAGGGTTGTTCGGAAGCCCCGTCAAGATCGCAAAGGAAATCAGTGTGCGTATAAAGCGTGAATTGGGTATCACCGTTTCCATTGGTGTTTCTTTCAACAAAATTACCGCGAAACTCGGCAGTGACTACAAAAAGCCGGATGCTATCACAATTATTGAGCCGGAAAACTATAAGGAAATCGTATATCCGTTGCCTGCGGGAGATCTTTTGTATGTTGGTGCAGCCACACAGCGCAAGCTCGGCAATTACGGCATCCGCACCATCGGTCAGCTTGCGGAAATGAATCCTGAAGTCCTCAAGGGCTGGTTTGGCGTGATGGGTTATACGCTCTCGGCATTTGCGCGCGGATTGGACCAAACGCCGGTCGCCAAGCAGGATGCACATTCCGCCATTAAGAGTGTGGGCAACAGCGCCACCACGCCGCGCGATCTGACTACGGACGAAGATGTATGGCTGATGCTGGTGCTGCTTTCCGAAAGCGTTGCCATGCGTATGCGCGACCTCGGCAGCAAGTGCAATGTGGTGGAGATTTATGTGCGGGATAATGAACTGTCCGGCTTTACGCGCCGTCGAAAGCTGGATAGCCCCACCAATGTGAGCATCGAAATTGCCCGCATTGCCTTTGATTTATTCAAGCGCAATTACTCGTGGCCAAAGCCCCTGCGTAGCATCGGTGTGCGCGGTGCCGACTTGTGCCCCGCGGATTTGCGCAGTGCAATTAGGCTTTTTTCTCCAATGAGGAAAAGCGCGAGAAGCTGGAGCACATCGACAAAGCCGTGGACACCCTGCGCCAGCGGTACGGCTACCGCAGTGTGCAGAGGGCCGTAGTATACACAGACCCGGTGCTGGGCGGCATTAACGCCTACGATGACCACAACATCCACCCGGTCGGGTATTTTCATACGGCATAGGAGGCATCGTAAATGATTCAACGAGAAAAGCGCTATGTGGAAGTCGATGTGCGCTTCAGCACCGAGGGACGATTGCGACCTCTGCAGATTATTTTTGATAAAGGGCAGGTCTACAAAATCGACAAGATCAAGGACATCTGCCGCCGTGCCGCCGACGTGGGCGGCGTTGGGGACCGCTACACCTGTATGATTCAAGGCAAAGAGCGCGAGTTATGGTTTGAAGATGGACGGTGGTTTGTGGCGGCGAAGGTGGCTACCAAGCAAGCGCCCCCGTCTAACGCATAAGGAGCCGGACACTTTATATTTGTCACCCCCGCTGTATCACCCGATACAGCGGTATTTTTATTGTCAAAAAAGGAGCTATTGCAATGTCTAACGAAAACAAAATCCGTATTCTGTATGTTCAGCCGGGCAAGTATCCGGAGGAACGGCTTGCTGCAAATGAGCTGCACCCCCTTCAGCAGCTTGTCGGCGGGTATATGCGAGCCGTATACCCGTGGTCAAAGGACAATGTGGCGCTTGTCTGCAACGATTCGGGCAAGGTGGACGGTCTGCCGCTGAACCGTTGCATTGAGGACTACGATGTTATCGCGGGCAATTTCTTCATCTGCGGTTTTTCCGGGGAGGAATTTTGCAGCCTGACCGACAAACAGTTCCGCTACTACGAAAAGCTGTTTCGTGACCCGGAGCTGTTCTTACCGACCCCCATTGGGATTATGCCGATGAAATGCACCCCTGACCAGTATAAACGCCTGATGCAGGAGCGCAGCGCCGCCAACCGTGGGGAGCGCTGACTATGGAGTATAAGCGCAAGCGGCTGATACGCGCGGCATTGCAAAAAGCTGAAGCCAAGCGAAAGCAGACAGTGCGGCAGGCGGAATCTGCAGCAGATACCGAGCAGCAGACGCCGGAAGAATACGCCCAGACGGTTGTTTCCGAAAAAGCCGCACAGGCGGCAGAAAACCTGCAAAGCAAGGCGCTGGACACAGGACGAATCAGCTACCGTCAATTTCGGATTTTTACAGGAAAAGCGCCAGCGTGTGCCAACCACACACGCCGCCCAGTCCGCTGAAACAGAAAGTCCCCCCTTTGCGCAGAGTGCCGACCGGCGAGAATCATTCAAGCGTCAGCGCTTTCGGCAAAAGGCGCTGGATAAGCGGGAGATCAAAACGCCCGATTCCTACCGTGACAAAATGCAGGCGCTGAAACGCCAACACCTCACGCGCGAAACGGTGCGCCGCCATCTGCAAAAGCAGGCGGGCGGCACGGTACTTGGCAGCGGCGTCAGACTGCCCGATACTGTCCCTGCTTTTTCCGGTGGCATCCGACAAGCAGCGCTGGGCAGGATTCGCACGTTGCTGCAAGCTGCGTGGCTGCGGCTGAAAGCGATACTGACGCGCACGATACGGCGTGCAGCCGGTTCGCTGCTGGCGCTGCTTGGCGCGGGCGGCGTGGTGCTGTTGCTGGCGATGGTCATAGGCGCGGCTGCGGCGGTGATCGGCTCACCGATGGGCATCTTGTTTGCCGATGAATCCGGCGACCCGAACAGCATCCGCATTGCCGAAATCGTTGCCGAAACCAATGCTGACTTCGGCACGGCCATCAACGACATTGTGTCGGCGCATCCGGAGTGCAGCGAAACCACGATGGAATACGACTACGAGGACGGTCACACTTGGGCGAGCTACTGGCCTGAAGTGCTGGCCGTCTTTGCCGTGCAGAACAACTTAAACAACGATGGCGATGTGGTCGTCATTGACGAAAGCAAGAAGCGGTTGATTCAGGACACCTTTTGGGCGATGCACGAAATAAGCGCCGAGGTGGAGGAAGTAACCGTCACACCGGAACCGACCGAGGACGAACCCGACCCGGAGCCTGCCACGGAGTACATTCTGCACATCGCGGTCAGCAGCAAATCGGTGGACGCGCTGGCAGATTTGTACCGCTTTACGCAAGACCAGCGGGACATTTTGCACCAGCTGCTTTCCGAGGAAATGCGCCCCAGTCTGCTTGCCCTGTGCGGCGGGATTGCTGTTGCGGACGGCGAATTGTGCTGGCCGTTGCCGGGTCACACCTATATATCCTGCCACTTCGGGGAAGCAGACGCCTTTGGCAATACCGGGCATCGCGGCACGGACATTCCCGCGCCGGAGGGTACGCCCATCTTGGCTGCCCACAGCGGAACTGTTTTGGTCAGCGGCTGGAACGACAGCTACGGCAATCAGGTGCTGCTGGATAACGGCGCGGGCTTGTCCACGCGGTATGCCCATATGACAGCATCAGCCGTCACGGCGGGCGAAACCGTGACGGCTGGTCAAGTGATTGGTTATGTAGGCAGCACCGGCGACAGCACAGGCAACCACCTACATTTTGAGGTAATGCAGGATGGTGTGCGTGTGAATCCTATGGATATGGTTTCCGTGCGCTGATATAGGCCGGTACCCATTTTGTTTACTTGCGATTGGCTTTCCTGCGCAGTACGCTAATTGCAGCCAGCGCGGAGCCGCTGACAGTCCTGTCTCCGCAACCACCAAAAACAGCGCTGAATCATTTGATTCAGCGCTGTTTTTTGCTTTGCAAAACTTGAATTCCCTGTCCCTTTACCCCAATTTTACCCCTGACAGCATCGTGCCGGCGTGTCTAAGAAAAGATCCCCCGCTTATAGCTCATGCTTTTGCAGGAAACGCGCAGCTTTTTTGGCGACCGATTTGCGCGAGCTGTCTAACTGGGTGTGCGCAAAACGCAGCATAGCCTCCCGGCTGTGCGACAGATCAAAATAGCGGTCGAAACAATCCAGAATATGGCCGCACATGACCTTACATTCCCTACCACATTAGGAATATGAAAACGTTGCAGAAAGAAAAATAACATAGACAAAGGCCGAGATCAATGTGCTCTAGTGGACATGGGTATATCGAATACGGCAGATACAAAAATGGCAAGACCGTTCAGCCAGATGCCCGCCTGGAAAATACTGCTGGGAACGCTGGCTCAAGTAAATACCTGTTCATTTACCTTACCAAAGCGGAGCCGAATTCCCTCAATAGGAGTTACCACCCGCACTTGCCGCGATTTGGCGGCAAAAAAGAGATAATTGAAAAAATATCCCAGAGCATTACCGAGAAAAATCATCATTACAGAAAGACCATTGCTGAAAGCCTTGCCGGCAGCACCGGTAAAAGACCAAGCGCTGAATTGCGTCATGAATGCGGTGGAACCCACCATCCACCACAGCATTTTTCCTCCGCCTTTAAAATAGTCACTGGTATTGGAAGAAAAGGTTCGAAAAATCCATCCTATTACAATGAGAAAAACAAAATAAATACCAACAATCAGGATGTTCAGCCATTGGTTTGAAAGCATGGAGCAACTCCTTTCTCCTCGCATAAAGGGGGATGTTTTTCGGGTCATATGACCTTTTATAATCATAACATGGATGTGCTTGGATTGCAAGAAAAGGCAGTGCTGCAACGGAGTATGCTCCATACAAAAAGCC
>ENA-OQET01000057-OQET01000057.1-human-gut-metagenome-genome-assembly--contig:-NODE-57-length-57045-cov-4.846323_pt1 | contig 57045 bp, 53 predicted proteins | sample MGYA00242800_ERZ504645 | MGnify/ENA primary metagenome ERZ504645 (study PRJEB26092, sample SAMD00036308) | human gut metagenome | host: Homo sapiens | study: EMG produced TPA metagenomics assembly of... | reverse complement strand
ATAAAAAACTTATTGACAGTGGATATAGTTTGTGATATATTAAGCTACGTTGTATTTGAGATGCAACGTATTCCACAAGAAGAAGTCACCGCTTCTCACCTTATGGCGTGCTAGTCTACTAGGGTTACTAATTAAAACAAAAACGTTTAACGTATATTTTAATTTGTAATATCAGAGGGTGATGTGCGTCATCCTCATTTTTTTGTGTATATAATAAAAATAATATATAAATAATGAGGTGTTTTCTATTAGTAAAGAAACTTTAAGAATTAATGGCGAAATCCGCGCTAGAGAAGTTCGTGTGACAGATGCTCAGGGAGAACAGCTTGGTATTATGTCTACAAGAGATGCTCTTCGTAAAGCAGAAGAAGCTCATTTAGACTTAGTAGAAGTTGCTCCAAAAGCAAAACCACCTGTTTGCCGAATCATGGATTTCGGAAAATATCGCTATGAACAACAAAAACGTGAAAAAGAAGCGAAGAAAAAACAGAAGGTTATCAGTGTAAAAGAAGTAAAACTTCGTCCTGGTATTGAAACACACGATTTTAACTTCAAAGTTAAAAATGCTATGCGTTTTATTGCTGAAGGCAATAAAGTAAAAGCTACAATAATGTTCCGTGGCCGTGAGCTTTCTCATCCTGAAATGGGTAAAGAGCTTTTATTGAAGGTCGCTGAAGCAATGAAAGATGCTGTTACTGTTGAACGCGAACCTAAACTTGAAGGTAAAAATATGATTATGATTTTAGCACCTAAAGTGCAAACTAAAGGAGGAAACACTAATGCCAAAAATTAAAACTCGCAGAGCTGCAGCTAAACGTTTTACAGCTACTGGTTCTGGTGAATTCAAACGTAATAAAGCTTTCAAAAGCCACATTTTAGAAAAGAAATCACCAAAACGTAAACGTAATTTACGTAAAGCAGCTATCATCACTGCTGCTGATCATAAACGTGTAAGCAAAATGCTTCCATACGCTTAATTAATCATTTATTGTTGAATTTTAGGAGGGTAAATAATGCCAAGAGTAAAAAGTGGCGTAACCGCTCATGCACGTCATAAAAAAATCTTAAAATTAGCTAAAGGTTATAGAGGAGCTAGAAGCAAACAGTTCAAAAAAGCTAACGAACTCGTTATGAAAGCTCTTTACTATGCACGTAGAGACCGTCGTGCGAAAAAAGGTGAATTCCGTAAACTTTGGATCGCTCGTATCAATGCTGCTACTCGTGCAAACGGTATGTCCTACAGCCGTTTCATCTGCGGTTTAACAAAAGCTGGTGTTCAAGTTAACCGTAAAATGTTAGCTGACGTTGCTATCAACGATGCAGCTGCATTTGCTAAACTTGTTGAAGTTGCAAAAAGCAATCTCTAATATAAAAAATAAAAGCTGTTTCTAATTCTAGATTAGAGACAGCTTTTTTTGTTAGTTTAAATTTATTTGAATTTGACTAAACAAGTATACATTGTTTAAATATGCCAAATACTGTATAATAAATAAGAATGAATTTTATTTAGAGATAAATAAAAGTATTTAGGAGGATTATAAATGGCATTAGTTAATGAAAATTATCTAAAATTACAAGGTAGTTACCTTTTTGCTGAAATTGCACATCGTGTGCAGAAATTCAAAGCTGAAAATCCAGAAGCTGAAGTTATTAGCTTAGGTATCGGTGACGTTACATTACCATTACCACAAGTTAGTATTGAAGCTATGCATAAAGCTGTTGATGAAATGGCTAATAAAGAAACTTTCCGCGGTTATGGCCCTGAACAAGGTTATGCATTCTTACGTGAAAAAATTCGTGATGTAATTTATAAATCTCGTGGTGTAGATATCGAAGCTGATGAAATTTTTGTCAGCGATGGTGCAAAATCTGACTGCGGTAATATCCAAGAAATTTTTGGCGTAGATAATACTATTGCTATTACTGACCCTGTATATCCTGTATATCTCGATACAAATATCATGGCTGGTCGTACAGGTCTTGTAAAAGAAGATGGAACTTTTGAAGGTGTAGTATATATGCCATGTACTGCTGAAAATAACTTCACTCCAGAACTTCCAAAACAGCATGTAGACATGATTTATTTATGTAGCCCTAATAACCCAACTGGTACTACTTTATCCCGTGATGAATTAGCTAAATGGGTTAAATATGCTAAAGAAAATAAATCTATCATTTTATATGATGCAGCATATTCTTACTATATTACAGAAGAAGATGTACCTCATACAATTTATGAAATTGAAGGCGCAAAAGAAGTAGCTATTGAATTCCGTTCCTTCTCCAAAACAGCAGGTTTCACTGGTACTCGTTGCGGTTATATCGTATTACCAAAAGCTGTTAAAGGTTATACAAAAGATGGTAAAGAACAAGTTTTAAATCCTCTTTGGAATCGCCGTCATACAACTAAATTCAATGGTACACCTTATATTATTCAGCGTGGTGCAGAAGCTGTACTTACTGAAGAAGGACAAAAACAAGTAAAAGAAATGGTTGGCTACTACATGGAAAATGCAAAAATTATCCGTGAAGGTTTAGCAAGCCTTGGTCTTACTGTTTTCGGTGGTGTAAACTCCCCATATGTATGGCTCAAAGTTCCAGCAGGCATGACTTCTTGGGATTTCTTCGATAAACTTCTTCATGAAGCAAATATCGTAGGTACTCCAGGTTCTGGTTTTGGCCCATCTGGCGAAAATTATTTCCGTCTTACTGCATTTGGTAGTCGTGAAAACACATTAAAAGCTGTAGAACGCATCAAAACACAGTTAAAATTATAATGTAAATTTAAATATAAAAATGACCTTTAATAGTTATTTATGTCAACTGTTAAAGGTCATTTTGTCTTAATATAATAAAGTAAAAATTTATAGTATCGGAGTTCTTATGGAAATAAAAGAAGTTAAAGATAACAAAAAACAATTTCTTTCATTATTATTGTTGGCAGATGAACAAGAAAATATGATTGAGAAATATATTGATAGAGGCATAATGTATGTATTAGATGATGAAGGAATAATAAAAGCAGAATGTATTATAACAGATGAACAAAATGGTGTATTGGAAATAAAAAATCTAGCTGTAAAACCTGAATATCAAAGAAAAGGTTATGGTAAAGTAATGATAGATTTTATTATCAAAAATTATAAAGAAAAATATTCTATATTACAAGTTGGAACAGGAGATAGTACATTAACTATTCCTTTTTATGAGCAATGTGGATTTATTCGTTCACATTACATAAAAAATTTTTTTTATAGATAATTATGAACAACCAATATATGAAGATGGCATTCAATTAATAGATATGATATATTTACAAAGAAAATTAAAATAAATTTACAGTAAAGTAATAAATTATGAAAAATAATAGTAAAATATCTTTTATGTTAGTAATTTTGTCAGTAGCTATAAGCTATTAGTAAGAATAAAACCATGACTATAAATTTAGCACCACTATTTGTAATGTGTTAAAAGCTTTAAAATCATGGTTTTGTTCTTTTTAAGAAAGAATTGGTAATGAAAGGTAGAGTTCTTTTGTTACTTTTCTTGCTCATGAAAGAAAAGTAATTGATTTTTAGCTAGAATTTTAACTTAAACTTTTATTTTAAATTTGCTATTTGGTTTTATATAAGATAATAAAATTAATTCGCTGTCTAATAATTTAGCAATGGTATTGATTTTATTATCTTTTTTTTGTGCATGGGTGATGATTTGCATTTCTCCTGCGTAGCGTGCGTAAAGGGCATTATCTAAGGTGATAGAGCCTATTTCTCTAGGGGCGATATATTCAGGGCAGATATATATTTGTTTGAATAATGCTCTGCTTTCTTGGGTGCGAATGGCTCCGTCTGCTTCATCTAGGCGAGCGGTGAAGGTGTTTTCTTGTAGGGTTTTTAGTATGTCTTTATTTTGTGTTAATTTTTTTGCTTTTAATAAGATATATTCATTAGTTAAATTGGCTAATTCTTGGATTTCGTCTTCTGCAGGTAGGCTATCGCCGATAAAAATGGAGTCGATACCTAGTAACTTTAGATGTCGCATGGCAAGGCTGGCTGTTTGATAGCGGTGCATTTCTAATGTTGGCAAGCCTTTTTTGATTGGTGAGCGAGCTTTATTATAGCTAGGTATGAAAGCACCTACGGAAATATTATATTTATGAAGTAATTCGTTTTGTTGTTGTAATTTTTTTACGTTTAGACCTGTGCCTTCACGAGGATAAAAGTTATGGAGTGCATCAATATGTTGGAAATCTGTTTGGTAATGATTTAATTCATCAAGAAATTCTTGAGTGATAGTTGAAGCATTGAATTGTAATTTTATATTTTGATGACTTAATTTGGCTATTTGCTCGGCACTGTAGCCAAAGTCTAAGCGAAGTGTGGTTATGCCAAGAGTAGCTAATTCTTGGATATTTAGTGTATCTAAATTTAATAAGGCTAAAGTATTTGGCGATACATCACAGATTACTTCCATATTATATTTCTGTGTGAGTTTTAAAATTGTCTGTAAATCTTGTTGAAAATGGGAAATATCTGTTTCGGGTATATGAAATGAGGTAAAAATGCGATTGAGATTATATTTATGGGCTAGATGAATTAGATTTAAATTTTCTTCTAATGTATTGTCTAAGCCAAGATAAATGGAAATGCCGTTTTGCAAAATATCACTCCTCAATAGGATCGTTAAAGCCGATTATTAATGTGGCGATAAAGCCGAAAATATAGGCTGTGAAAAGTCCGATTAAATAGCAAAGCATTTTGTCTGTACTTGCTGTAAGTGGTAGACCAGATAAACCAATGGAGGTAGCACCTACATGGAAAAATGCTTGCACTGCACCACCAAAAGCACCGCCGATACAAGCGGAGATAAATGGTTTGCCAAGTGGTAAGGTTACGCCGTAAATCAAAGGTTCGCCAATGCCCATGAAGCCGACAGGAAGGGCAGAAGCTATGGTTTGTTTTAATTTTTGATTTTTAGTTTTGAGATATACAGCGATAGAAGCACCGACTTGCCCTGCTCCTGCCATGGCTAAGATAGGTAAAAGGATAGTAACACCATATTGATTGAGCAGTTCAGCGTGAATAGGTGTGAGTCCTTGATGAAGACCTGTCATAACGAGTGGCAAGAAGATACCGCCGATGATAAAGCCAGTGATAGCACCACCAGAATTGATAGCAGATGTTACAAGTACACCAATAGTCTCAGCGATGATACCGCCGATAGGTTGTAAGATGAATAGAGCAGGGAAAGTGGCGATTAAAATTACAAGTAGTGGCGTTAAGAATAAATCTAAAATTTTCGGCACGATTTTGTGCAATTTGTTTTCTAACCATGAGGAAAAAGCTACTACTAATAAGACGGCAACGATACCACCACGACCTGCGAGTAAATCTATATTAAATAGGCTGATATTGTTGAGCATTGGGTGTGTGATGATAGCTGCCATAGTACCGCCGAGCATAGGAGAAGCATGAAATTCTTTGGCAGTGTTGATGCCGACAAAGATATTTAAGCCGAAAAATACAGCATTTCCTGCTATTTGTAAAACTTGGATTGCAGGGTAGTTTGTAAGTGTAGGATCAATTTTAAAGGCAATATTTAATAATCCTGTGATTAAACCGCAAGCGATAAATGCAGGTATAAGTGGCATGAAGATATTAGAAATGCGTTTTAATAATAATTTAAAAGGTGTAGCATTTTTTTTGCGGATTTGTTGATGAAGTTCTTCAGCATTGCCAAATTGTTTTTGATTGTTATTTGTATCTTGATTTGTATTTTGAGCATTAGTTTCAAGATTTTTATTTGCATATAATTTTTTGAATTCAGCCGTTACTTCATTTACTTTTCCAGGGCCTAAGATGATTTGTAGTTCATTATCATTTAAGTTTACGCCTAAGACATTGGGAATATTTTTTAATTCTTTTAACGGTAAATTAGCGATATCTTCTGTGTTTAATTGTAAGCGAAGTCTAGTCATACAATTAATTATTTTTAAGATAGAAAATGACTTCATAAGTTCATAGATAGCAAAAGCTGTTTGGTGTAAATTCATAGAAACCTCACAATTATTTTTTCATACTATTTAATGATTTGGAGATAAAACCTTCATTATTATTTAAGCTAGAAAGTGCTTCTTCATAGGAAATATTGGCAAGTAGCATTAAAATTGCAGGTTTTACTTTGCCTTGAGTGATAGCTAAAGTATCAATAGCAGTTTGTCGGTCGCAATTAGTAGCTTCCATTAATATGCGTCTTGCTCTTTCTTCGAGTTTTTTATTAGATGATTTTACATCAACCATTAAATTACTATAGACTTTGCCCAATTTTATCATGGTGCAAGTAGAGAGCATATTTAAAATCATTTTTTGGGCAGTACCTGCTTTCATGCGTGTGCTACCTGTGATTGCTTCTGGGCCAGTCAAAGCTTCAATGGCGATTTTAGCATGAGAGCTGATTTCACTATTACTAGTGCAACTGATAGCGATAGTCAAGGTATTTATGCTATTGGCAAAATCTAGTCCACCGATTACATAAGGAGTTCTACCACTAGCCGCGATACCGACAACACAGTCTTTGGCGGATAAATTTTTTGCTTGTAAATCTTCTTGAGCGAGAGTCAAAGAATCTTCTGCACCTTCTTGAGCTTTGAAGATTGCATTATAACCACCTGCGATAATTCCCTGTACCATTTCAGGGTCAGTGCTGTAAGTTGGTGGACATTCCACAGCGTCCAAGATGCCAAGTCTACCTGATGTGCCAGCACCGATATAAAATAAACGACCACCGTCTTTGAGGCGAGAGGTGATTTCATCAATAGCCATAGCAATTTGAGGTAAAACATTTCTGATGGCAATAGCTACGCGTTTATCTTCTTCGTTTAAAAGCATACACATTTCTAAAGTGGATACATTATCAATATTTAATGTATAAGGATTGCGTTTTTCAGTTAAGAGATTGTTTAAATTTATCATAAATAAAAGATACTCCTTTAAAAATATTTAATACATTTTTTCATTATAGATAATGGCTTTTTTATTGGCAAGGATAAGCTAGAAAATTTTAATTAATTTTAAATAATATTTTAAGTATAATTTAATTTTCTCATGATATATTTAATATATAAGATGTACATAAATAAAAAAAGATGTATAAAAGGTTGTGTAAATATGTTAAAATTAATTAAAGGACGTTTGAAAAATTTTATAGGAATAATAGCCCTAGCATGTTTTTTGTGTAGCCCTGTGAGTTATGCTGTACAACTATCCACAGTAAGTGCAGCTCCTCGTCATGAAGAAAGACATGATCCACCACCTCCTCCACCAAAACATGATAGACACGATAAAGATGATGATAATGATTACGATAAAGGAGATATCACAACTGCCGTGTTAATCGGTGGCGTAATTGGTGCAGTAATTGCTAAAAATACTTGATGTTTAATTTAATATGTATATAACTTTTAGATAGGGAGGGTAGCAAAATGAAAGAATTATTTTCTAAGCGAGCGAAAAAAAATTATAACAGCTGTATCATTATCTTGTTTCTTATGCAGTCCAGTGAGTTATGTTTATAGTATGAATCAAGCTTCAGCAGCAGCTTTGAATACAAATGTTGCTTATGAACAGCAATTCAATACAGTCGGCTTTGATAAAGATGATCATTGGAATAGAGGTCGCTCTGATGAGGATAAGGATTGGAAAAAACCACCTCCACCTCGCGATGATGACAGAGATGATAAGCGACCACCTCGTCCTGATAGAGACGATGATGATTGGAGTCCACCACCACCTCGTCATGATGATGATGACGATGATTGGGATAGAGATAGACCTCCACGTCATGACCGTGACGATAGAGATGACCGTGATGATGATAGCGACAAAGATTATGATAAAGGCGATATCACAGCTGCAGTATTAATCGGCGGTGTAATCGGTGCTATCATTGCTAAAAACACTTAATAATATTATTAAATGATTTGAAAATTAAATATTGCAAAATAAATAAGCAAAAAATAAAAGGTAGATTATATATAAATTAATCTACCTTTTGTTTTTTATTTATATTTTAGTTTAGAAATTATATTCCATACCCATGAGTACAGTTCTACCAGGAGCAGGGCAATCTCCATCTAAGAAAGAGCCGATAGTTTCATAAGATACATTGGTGATATTGGCTAATTTCAGATATGTTGACCATTGGTCATTGATTTTATAATTGAGATTAGCGTCAAGTATATAATAATTGCTATCGCTATAATAATTTGTATCTCTACCAGATACAGCATTTAGTAAAATATTATTATGCCATGTATCGTCATGATAACTAAAGCGAAGTTTATAGCTACTTGGAGCTACTGCATTGACATCAGTTTGATTGCCGTTACCATCAGCAAAATCAGTATGTGCAATTGTACGAGTATAAGCAAGCGACATATCATATTTTGGACTGAAAATTTTATTATATTCTAATTGAAAACCGCGTTTTTTCTGATTTTCAAAATTTACAGCATGGAATTTATTATTTTCATATCTCCAGCCCAATGGATCATCTATATTTTCTAGGAAAGCATTGAAATTGATATTGCTTGTAGGATTTAATTTATAACGTACACCTAGACTGCCCTTATAACCTGTCTCTGGTCGCAAATTAGGATTTCCTTGAATATGAGCATTATTGAAATATAAATCATCTAAAAATGGTGTAGCATAAATTTGACTCAAAGAAGCATAGATAACAGTATTTTCATCAGCTTTATAATCTAAGGCACCATTAGAAACGTATTTTCCACCGAATTCACTATTATTATTGTAAGCAGATGTTCCAGTTAGTGTTAATTTATCAAAACGGCGAGTGCTTTGTAAATAAACGGATAAATTATCCATAGATTTATTATAATTGCCACTGAAAATATTATTGTAATCATTGTTGATATTATCGACTTCATCTTTGCGATAAGTAAGTCCCGCAGAAATGGTGTGGTCTTTACTGATTTTCCAAGCATCATGCCAATCAATACCTTGAGTAGTATTTTCCCAGCGACTATAAGTTTTTTCATTTTCTTGCTCACTTAGCCCAGTAGGGATATAGCTATCTCCTTGAGTATAATAGTGATAAATTGCTAAAAATGCTGGAGTCTCAGTATTTTCTTTATAATTATAAGTGAGTGCGAAATGATTGATTAATTTTTCATAATTATAATCCTGTGGATAGTTTTTGGATATCCAAGTGCCTGTATCGTTGCTTAGATGACCATAGTCAAAAGTTAAAGAAGTGTTATCCGTCAATTTCTTATCAATGCGATAAGCCATTTCACGGCGATTATTGTCAGAATTTGGCATTTCATGAGTGTGGTCATCTGTGCCTTTGTATTTCATATAATCGACATTATCAAAGCCACCAGTAGCTACCCATGACCAATCATCTAAGCTACCACTTGTTATGGCTTTAACTTTCCAAGAGCCGTGTTCACCAGCAGCTAAATCAACAGTTGTTTCACGTTTATCGCCTTTTTTAGTAACGATATTGATAGCCCCAGCAGGAGTATCATAATTTAGATATGTAGAACCAACAGCACCATGAAGAATTTCGATGCGTTCTACATTCATTATAGATGGCAATAAATCTAAATCATAAGATGCACGACCACTCATGATACCTTTATTCATATTCATGCGACGACCATCAACGAAGATAGCTACTCTATCATCTCCATCAATGCGCACTACCATATGAGAAGTATTCAATGAGCCTGAATTTACAGTTACACCGTTAGCATAAGAGAGAGCTTCTGCTAGATTTTTATAGTGATTATCGTGTATTTGTTCTTTAGTGATAATTGTAGTGTAATTAGGTGAAGCAATGAGATTATTATTTTCAACTAAGCTATAAGCATTAGGTGTTTCATTGGCAAATGTAGTAGGCATAAAACAGCCAAATGCACCAAGTGCTAGTAAAAGAGAAAGAGATTTTTTAGAATACATAAGTTATGCTCCTTAATTAGAATTTTTGTCGTTGGATTTTGTAATAAAGATAAAGGGCAATAAAATATAAACATATTTTTTGCAAAAGACAACTAAAAAGAAAAATTAAACGTAGGCGAATTTTTTTGATAAATAAAGATATTTTATTGTAAAGCAAAGCGATAAGAAATAAAAATATATTCATTTTAGTTGTTCGTTGTTGGATTATATCATATAGACGAATGAGAATATTAGTAACTGATTTACCGATTAAAGTACCTAGTTGTGAAGTCAATAAACTTAATGTAGCAATGATAATCAAGCTGATATCTACGCCAATAAAATAAATAGTACTGATACCAAGTAATGGGATAATGATTAAGAATAATATTTTTATCAATAATACGTTAAAAAATATCATTAATAGATTGCGGAATAGACGCCTAGCTAATCTAGCATGAGTGATGATGAATTTATGAAATCGCGAGAAAGCTTGTCGCAAGGGGAATAAAGACCTGATAAATAAGCGTATATCTTTTAAGCGTTGACGTAGGTAATCAAATATCTGTAAAAATAATTGGCGTAAATCATGTGGCAAACTGCGTAAGATATTGTAAAAATTGCTAGGTGAAAAATTCAACAAAAATGATTTGATAAAACGCATAATATCATTGGTTGAAGGTATTATGGTATAAAAATTGGTAGCGAGTTGTTTTACAGATGAGAGGATATCTTTTAGTGAATTAAGCGATAGATTTAAATTCATCAAATGTTGAATGAAGTTGCTGAGTGGTAAAGGTAAGACTGTGAAAAACAAACAAATAATGACACCGAAAAAACGAAAAATAATGATGAGTAAAAAATGACGTAAAAATAAAAATGGTTTTCGTTTAAAGGCACGAAAGCGTAATTTAAATTTTTTTGTTGTTTGCGTAAAATCATATAGATACCCTAAAAATGTGTTTTTTTATAGTATATAATTTTTAGAACTAGATTATCAAGGAATTATAGGGAAAGATATATAAAAAAAGACTATATTTAAACTAAGAGAAATCTTTAGTCTAAATATAGTCTTTAATTTTAGGAATTTAAAACTTCATTTATGGAAGTATGGCAAATAGAGATAGCTTTGTCTAATGTTTGTTTATCGATATTTAATGGAGGATTGAAATATAATACATCACCTAAAGGGCGAAGCAATAAACCTTTTTGAAGGGCATTTTTATATATTTGATAACCAAGTCGTTTTTGCTGTCAAAAGCTTCTTTTGTATCTTTATCTTTTACAAGTTCAATGGCATTTATCAAGCCTAAATGGCGGATTTCACCGACATTTTGATGATTAGCAAAAGTTGCTTGTAATTTTTCATGGAGATATTTTGCTGTATCTTGAGCTTTGGCTAAAATATTTTCTTCACGCAAGATTTTTTGTACAGCTAAAGCAGCACTACAGCCTAATGGATTGCCACTATAAGTATGGCTGTGCATAAACGCTTTGCCTTCATTATAATCTGCATAAAAAGCATCATAGATTTTTTGTGTAGTTATAGTTATCGCCATTGGCATATAGCCACCTGTCAAGCCTTTGGAAATAGTCATGATATCAGGTGAAACATTTGTATAATCAAAAGCGAACATCTTGCCTGTGCGACCAAAGCCAGTAGCGATTTCATCAGCGATTAATAATACATTGTATTCATCACAGAGTTTGCGAAGTTTTTCTAAATAAAGTGGAGGATAAATTCGCATACCAGCACTGCCTTGAATGAGTGGTTCAACGATGACAGCTGCTAATTCATTGCCATATTTAGCGAAATCTTCTTCAGCATGCACGAAACATTCACATTTGCAAGTTTCACGATTTTGATGATAAGGGCAACGATAACAATCTGGCGCTGATGTATGTACAGCATTCATGAGCATTGGTTTGTAGATTTTTGCATATAAATCCATGCTACCTACGGATAAAGCACCGATTGTTTCACCGTGATAACCTTCGGATAAACACATGAAACGCTGTTTTTGCGGATTGCCTGTCTGATAATGGTATTGGAAAGCCATCTTTAAAGCACATTCTACAGAAGCAGAGCCATTATCGCTGAAATTGAATTTGCATAAACCTTTAGGTACGACTTTAATCAATTCCTGACAAAGTTTGATAGCTGGTTTATGTGAGAGATTGGCAAAAATAACATGTTCTAGATTATCTAATTGATTTTTGATAGCTTCATTGATTTTAGGATTGGCATGTCCTAAGAGATTGCACCACCATGAGCTGATGATATCAATATATTCTTTGCCATTGATATCATAAAGATAAGAGCCTTTCCCATAGTCGATAACGATAGGCTTTAATTCTTCATAATCTTTCATCTGTGAGCAAGGGTGCCAGATATATTTTAAATCTTCATCTATCCAATTAATATTACACATAAAATCAATCCATTTCTTTTGAATTTAATATTCAATTATATTTAATTCTTAATTATAAATATAGACTTGCTAAAAATTTAGCATCAATATCGATATCTTTATCATTTGGTTTTACTAAAGCTATGACAGGAATATCAGTTAAATCTTCAATCATTTTGATATTATCTTCTTGCATAATGCCACCAGTGTAATTATTTAAAATAATTCCCTGGACTTTAATATTTTGATGTTTTAAATATTCCACTGTTAACACTACAGAATTTATAGTGCCAAGACCAGCATCAGCAATAATCAATGTTGGAAGATGTAGCCATTTTATGATATCTGTGAGAAAATATTTAGCTTTATCATCATAGCGAATAGGGCAGATTATACCACCACTGCCTTCAACTGTTACATAATCATAATTTTTTTGTACAGTAGCATAATCAGAAATTACAGTATCTTTTTCTACAGGATTGCCTTCGATTTTAGCAGCTAGATGAGGAGATACAGCATTTTTATATAGATAAGATAATAGAGTTTGCTCATCTTGATGGATATTGGCAATGCGATTGACAAAGCCAGCATCACTTTCAGCGATATTATCAGCACCACTTAAAGCTGCTTTATAATAGCCAGCATTGAAATTAGCTTCGCGAAGTTTTTTTACTAATAAGGCAGTAACATAAGTTTTGCCGATATCAGTACCAGTTGCAGTAATAAAAAGACCTTTACTCATAAGACATCTCTTTTCTAAATAATTTATTTATAATGTTTTAAATTAGGTATTAATTTTTTACCTAATATGGCAGCGAGAATGCAAAGAACAATATCGCCAGGAACAGCTAATAAGAAACAATATAAAACTACAGGCCAAATACCAATAGGAGTGTTTAAATAAAAATTGTTGATGATATATACATAGACCATACCAAAGGCATAAACGATTAAAAGATTGAGGAAGTTAACGCATAGTAGATAAATGAAAGATAATTTAGTGCGATTTTGTGTGAGATAGCCAGCGACATAAGCACCAAAGGCAAAACCAATTAGATAACCAAAAGTTGGCTGAAAAATATATCCAGGTCCACCGCCTTCAGTGAAAATAGGAATACCGATTAAGCCAATGATTATATAAACACAGACGCTGACAAAACCAAGATTAGCTCCTAAAAGAAGTCCAGCTAAAGTAGTAAATAATAATTGCAAAGTAAAAGGGCAAACTGGAACAGGAACTTTAATAAAAGCACCAATTGCGATTAAAGCTACGAATAAAGCTGATAAAATCATACTTTTCGTGGATAAGATTTCTTTTTTCTTTGTTAATATCATAAAAATCCCTCTCATTTAATTATTTGTTAATCAGTTCATTTTTTTATATCAATTTTTATACCAATAAAGAAGATGAACATATAAACAATAATTTATTGTTATTAAATCATATATGCATATAATTGTCAACCTTTAAAAATATTTAGTTAACTATAAGAGCAAAAAAAACAGCCAATTAATATTGACTGTTTTTAAGATGGGGATAAATTAGTTTTGCTTGACAGGATAAAATCTTTATCATATGCTTTACTTAGCCTAGGTCTGTGCAATGATTAGGCTTTAAGTCACTATGAAACGGCAATTTCATGGTGGCTTTTTTATTTATATTAAGCATAAGTATCTGTCCTATCTATATAGTTTTAATAATATAATTATTAACCTCTAGTTTTACCACCAGCAACGTTGAATGTTACACCATGTACATAAGAAGCACGATGACTACTTAAGAACATAACCATATCAGCAACTTCTGTTAATTTTCCATCACGTCCAAGTGGAGTTGTTTTGTATTTGTATATCCAGCACGTAACTGTTCTACAGTGATACCACGAGTATAAGCTAAAGATTCTTCATAAGCTAATGTTCTAAGACCTGTAGCTTCTAAGATACCAGGAGCTACGCCAACAACGCGAACATGATGTTTACCTAATTCTTTAGCCCAAGAGCGAGTGAAAGAGTTAACAGCATTTTTAGTTGCAGCATAGATGCTCTGACCTTCAGAACCTTCAAGACCACTTTCAGAAGACATATTGATGATAACGCCTTCACCATTTTTTACGAATTCATGTCCTAAAGCTTGTGCGCAAAGGTAAACACCTTTGATATTTACAGCAGAAACTTTATCAAAAACATTTTCATCTAATTCATATTTACCATATGGATCATCTTTATCTACTAAAAGACGAGGAATATTGATACCAGCGTTATTTACGAGGATATCTAATTTACCGAATTTTGCTTTACCAGCTTCTACCATAGCTTTTACGCTATCAGCTTTAGTAACATCAGTAGGAACATAGAGGAATTCTCCACTGCCTTCATGTAAATCATATTCAGGAGTTTGTGGGTTCATATCACAAACAACAACATTTGCACCATTATCTAAGAATGCTTGAACTACAGCTTTACCAATGCCAGAAGCACCACCAGTAACAACAGCTGTTTTACCTTCAAGGGCTAACCATGACATATAAAATCACTCCAATTTATATAATTTTGTTATTATTATTTATTATGCTTTGAAGATAGCTATTTTCAGAGCCAACTGAAGGAAGGCTAACTGCTTTATCTTCAAGATAGAGACTACCTTCTAAGGACTCGCCTTCTTCATTATTATTGAAACGAAGAGCGATATGACCTAAATCTTTAAGATTTTTTTGAACTTCACAGCCTACTTCTACAATTTTGTATTCAGTATCGTTGATTTTTAAAATATCGCCAACTTCTACAGTATCAGTTAATTCATTACCAGTATGAAGTACGCAGAATTCAGCAAGTTCAGCAGGAGCATTTTCGTTGAAGAGAATAATCATTTTTTCACCGATAAAATCTTCTGCCATAGGACCTAAATCTTTAACAATAGTAGAATATATTTTTTTCATAATAAGATAATCTCCTTGTATTGATTATTGATAAATTAGCTTTCGTATAAACCGAAGCTAGCGAGCCATGCTAAAACAACATTGATTGGACCTGTGATAAAACGAGAATATAATACAGAAGGAACACCAACTTCAACAGTTTGAGGTTCAGCTTCAGCAAGACCTAAACCAACAGGGATAAAGTCGCAAGCAGCCTGAGCGTTGATAGCGAATAATGCAGGGAGTGCAAGACTAGGAGGAATATTACCTTTACCGATTTCAACACCGATTAATACACCGATAACTTGAGCGATAACAGCGCCAGGGCCGAGGAATGGAGAAAGGAATGGGAAGGAACAAATTAATGCTAAGATAACAAGACCAATTACAGAGCCTGCAAGAGGTGTAAGTACATGAGCGATGATATCACCGATACCGCTTGCTAAGATTACCCCGATGAGCATGGAAACGAATGCCATGAAAGGTAAGATAGTTTTTAAGATTGTTTCAATAGTATCACGACCAGCTTGATATAAAGTAGCTGTGATATATCCCATGAATTTACCAACTTTAGCCATAAAGCCTACATTAGTTTGTTCAGTGATTTTTTTGCTTGTATCGTAAGTAGATTTTTTTGGTTCTTCTGCAGGAGCTTGTGCAACTTTTGGAGCATTAGCAGCATCTTCAGCGGAAGCATAAGAGATACAATTTTCTTTTACTGCGGATACATAAATATCTTCTGTGATGTATTTAGCCATAGGACCGCTTGCACCAGTTGGATTTAAGTTGATTGTGTAGATGCGTTTTTTAGGATAGATACCGCAACGAAGTGTACCACCGCAGTCAATGATTACGCAGAGAATTTCATCATCAGGAACACTAGTTTTGAAACCATCAACAAGTTCGCAACCTGTTAATTCTGCGATTTTTTGAGATACAGGAGAAATAACTCCACCTGTAATATTAACAACTTTATTCTTTTTATCATCTGGTTTTAATACAAGAGGTCCGCCAAATCCGCCAGCACCAGCATTAACAATAACATCTTTATATTGAGCCATGATAAATATCTCCTTTATTTTATATACGAATTAAATTTGCTTGATAAAAATTAATGAGTAGTTTTTACTTTATCACTTAAAACTACGCCCTGTTGTTTAGATACATAAGTAGTAGTGAAGTCAGTGATAACGCCTCCGATGAAGTTGATTAAAATACCGATTAAGAAATAGCGAAGAGCTAAGTCTACTGTAGATAAACCAAGTTGAGTAATACCATTGGCAACACCTAAGAATACGAACAATTCACCAGGATTTACGTGTGGGAACAAACCATTTAATGTATGGCAAGAACGAGAAGCTGCTGCATAATAAGATGGTTTGTATCTTTCTGGCATGAATTTACCAAGAGATAAAGTCATTGGATTACAGAAGAAGAATGTACCAATAACAGGTAAAATCATGTAACGAGAAATAACATTACCAGCACAGAGATGAGCGAATTTTTCAACTTTATCAGTGCCGACAAAGAGGATAATTGCATTCATTGCTACCAATAAGCAGATGAGGGTAGGAACGATACCAGAAACAAGACCGATGAACGTTTCGCCACCTTTGTTAAACATACCAATAAAACCTTGAGCTAGTAGTACTAAAGTGTCCATAAATATTCTCTCCTTTAATTTAGAATTTTTTGATTATTGTGATGCATTTTCAATGCATGTGGACGCTTCTTTTTGTTGTTTTGTATATTGTTTATATTCTTCAACGGCAGATAAGATGGCAGAGCTTGTTTGTTTGTCAAAGTTTTGGCAGTCTTTTTCAGTGATTTCTGGAAGGTAATATCCATTTAATTCATTGAAATCTTTAAATCTAGCAAAACTTGTTACACCTTGTAGTTTTTTTCCGGTGATGATTTTACAGTCATCATCTATACACAAGAGTAACAGACAACCTGCTTTAAATCTGCCTCTGGCCTTGCCGATTGCGACTCGGCCAGATTGACGAAGATTTTTTAATTCCTTATTAAATTTTTTTAATTGGTAAATATTCAATAAACCTTGGAGAAGCCACATTACTATACCTAATACAATAAATGTCCAGAACATGAGAGCTTTCCTCCTTTTTATTTATCAACTGTTAAAATTAAGTAATTTTTTTGCAGTGCTTTCATCAGTGATTAAAATATTGATTAATTTTCCTTTTAATGCACTATAGATAGCTGGAACTTTTTCGTCAGAAGCTGCAACTCCGATTACATATTTGACTTTATGTAATTGAGAAAAAGGTATGGAGATTGTTCTATCTACAACTTCAGTTGGTACTTCGTTACCATTTTTATCATAAAAACGAGTGCAAGTTTCACCGATGATACGATTACCAAAGGAAGAAGTGATGTATTCTGATTTTAGTCCATCAGTCCAAATTACGTTGGAAGCAGATGTAGGAGAACCAATACCTAAAAAGGCTACATCTAATTTATCCCATAAGTCTTGAATTCTTAAATAATTAGTATCATTTATAATTGCTTTTTTTGTTTCTGTATTTTTCGTTATAGCTGGAGCATAAAGATAATGGCTTCTAGCTTGGAATGCATTTGCAACCTTATAGCAAATTGTATTTACATGAAGGTCAACATCTAAGCTTTCAGAACCACCAACCAAAGGTACGAAATCAGCATCAACAGCTGGGAAATTTTCGATAGCTGCTTGATAGCCAATAGCCCCCATGGAACGACCCCAATTAAAGCCGATTACCATTTTGTCCTTGATTAGACGTTTTAATAGATTTAGTCCGGCTTTACCTAAATTGGAATAAACTTCATCTTTATTTTCACTAGATGGGACGATATAGACTTCTTTTAAATTAAACTTTTCTTCTAACTGAGATTCAATTGTTTCAAAATTGTCTTGAGCTATGAAGATTTTTACAATACCAGTTTCTTTTGCTCTTTTTAGATATTTACTAACAGTAGAACGGTCAATTCCTAATTTTTTTAGCGATATCACTTTGTTTCATGTCGGCTCCATAATACATATGAGCGACTTTGACTAAAATTCTTCTAGATACGGGTTGCATGTTAAGACCTCTTTTCAAAATATAAATATTAAAGTTTAAATATCTATAGTTATTATAAACTAAGCTGTCTAAACATGCATTATCACATATGTGATGGTATATCTCATTTGTTCCGACACCCATATAATAGCATTTATACCCTATATTGTCAACACAAAAATAAAAAAATATTTTAAATATGAATTTTCTGACATTTCCTCTTAAATGTTTAAATTTATAGTAATTTAGCTCATACTTGACAGTTAGATATAGATGGATTATTATATATATAAAATTTTCGTAAGTTAAAGTGATAAAGTAAAAAAGTAAAAGGAGTATAAAAATGGTAAATCCTAAATTAAGAGATAATTTAACGGATCAGTTATGTAAAGCTATGTTAACACTCAAGGATACAGAAGAATGTTATCAGTTTTTTGAAGATATTTGTACAGTAAGTGAATTGAAAGCTTTGGCTCAAAGATTAGAAGTAGCTAGAATGCTTCGTGCTGGTCATACTTATGAAGAAGTTGTAGAACGCACAGGAGCGAGTACAGCGACAATCAGTCGAGTAAAGCGCTGCTTAAATTATGGAGCAGATGGTTATGATACGGTATTGAACCGTTTAAAATAACAAAGGCAATGAATGGAGGAATATTTTTTATGAACAAAGGTCTATTATTAGAAATACCGTATGGAACAAGAGATTTTTTGCCAAAAGATGCAAAAGTAAAACGTGAGATTGAATCTAAATTGGCAAAAAATTTTAGTCTTTGGGGTTATGATGAAATTGTTACACCAACAATTGAATATGTAGATACTTTAACGATTAATAATCGTAGTGGCATAGAAACTCATCTATTTAAATTTTTTGATAAAAATAATAAAACAGTAGCTCTTCGTCATGAAATGACAACACCAATTGCGCGTGTAGCAGCTAGTAGAATGAGTGATGATATTCTTCCATATAAACTTTCTTATATTAGTAATGTATATCGTTATGAACAGACACAAGAAGGTCGTCAATGTGAATTTTATCAAGCTGGCGTAGAATTGATGGGGGTAGCTGAAGCCTTAGGTGATGCTGAGGTAATTGCTTTAGCTGTGGATAGTTTACAAAAAGTTGGCTTGAAAAATTTTGAGGTATGTATAGGTCAAGTTGATTTTATCAATGGCATTATGCAACAGATGGGATTATCTCAAGAAAAACAATTACAAATTAGACAAGCTTTAGAACAGAGAAACTTAGTGGATTTAACTAATGCTGTAGAAGATACAAAATTGCCTAAACAAGCAAAAGAAGCATTAAAATCTATTCCAATGTTACAGGGAAAAGAAGAAGTTTTAGAGATTGCAAATAATTTGGCATTGAATGAGCAAAGTAGAAAAGCTTTAGATAATCTACATGATATATACACTTTATTGAAAGCATATAATTTAGCAGATTTTGTAAAATTCGATTTAGGTGTTATTCGTGATTTTGATTATTATACAGGTATGATTTTTGAAGTATATGCACCAATGATAGGTTATCCAATTTGCGGTGGTGGTAGATATGACAAAATGTTATCTGATTTTGGCACAGATTGCCCTGCTACAGGTTTTGCTATGGGTATAGAAAGATTGATGTTAGCTTTAGATAAACAAAATAATATTGATGAATTTGCCGATGATGAAAATCAAAAGGATATATATGTTGCCTATACAAGTGATAAATTAAATGATGCTATTGCTTTAGTAAATGAATTGCGTGCTGAAGGAAAAGTTGTGGAATTAGCTTTAACAAATCAAACTAAGGCGCAGGCACAGCTTTATATCAAAAATAAATTATTTAAGGAATTAATTTATTTAGAATAATGATTAAGCGTATAAGACAATTTTGGCGAGCTATTAAAGCTAAACTGACAGTAGAAGACAAAGTATTTATTGATAAATATTTAAATGATGAAGAACAAAAATTATTTTTTGCCATGCGAGTCTATGACCAACGTCATGTATTGAATGTGGCATATACAGCACAAAAAATTATAGAGCAAAATCAATATGAAAATATAGATTGCAATTTATTGATAAGAGCTTGTTTACTTCATGATATAGGTAGAACAGCTAAAGATATTTGTTTAATGGATAAAGTAACAAGTGTACTTTTAGGAAAATTTTTACCACAAAAAAGTAAACAATGGGCTAATAGGGCTGAAAAGCTAAAATTAAATAAATCAAAGAGTTTTTGGCAAAAAAGAAGATATGCTTTGTATATTTATTACAATCATGCACGACTTGGTGCTGAAAAATTAAATGAATTAGGTCTTAATGATATTGCTGAAATAATAAGATATCATCATGATAAAGTTGACTGTAAAGCTTGTGGTGAACTACAGATACTTTGTTTAGCGGATAGTTTAAATTGATAAAAAGAGGTTAGATTTTATGATAAAAGACGATATGCAATATTTAACGATAGCATTACCAAAAGGCAAATTATTTTATTTAGCTAAAGATTTATTTGCTAAAGTTGGTTTTGTAGCTGACAATTTAGAAGAAAAATCAAGAAAATTAGTCATAACTAATGAAGAATTAAAATTGAAATTTATCATAGCTAAAACGGCTGATGTGCCTACATATGTAGAACATGGAGCAGCAGATATAGGTGTTATTGGTAAAGACGTGTTGATGGAAGCTCAAAAAGATGTTTATGAATTATTGGATTTAGGTTTTGGCAAATGTCATTTGATGATGGCTGTGCCAAAAGATAAAAAAAGAGCAAAATTGACAGATTATACACATACACGTGTAGCAACTAAATTCCCTAATGTGGCAAAACAGTTCTTCACAAGTAAAGGTATGCAGATGGAATATATAAAAATGAATGGTTCTATCGAATTAGGGCCAATCGTAGGTCTGTCTGAAAGTATCGTCGATATAGTGGAAACAGGAACTACACTTCGTGAAAATAATTTAGAAGAAATAGCATTTATCGCTGAAGCTAGTGCTAGATTGATTGCCAATCGTGCAAGTTTTAAATTAAAATTTGACCGCATCAGTAAATTAGTAAAAGCTTTGGAAATGGAATTGGAAGGGGCTAATGAATAAATGGAAGTTTTAAAAGTAAAAGAATTAGGCTTAGAAGCAATACCAAAAAAAAATTAGATAAAGCCGCTTTCGATGAAGTGGAATTAAATCCTCGTATTCGTGAAAAAAATAAAGAATTATACGGTGAAGATTTAACAGCTAATCAGATTGTAGAACGCATTGTAAATGAAGTTCGCCATAATGGTGATGAAGCTGTGATTAAATATACAAAATTATTAGATGGAGCAGATTTCACTCCTAGTCAAATTTTTAGTAACACAAGAAGAATATGCTCAAGCATATGAAGTAGCTGATGAAGATATCGTAAATTCTTTGCGTAAAGCTATTGAAAATGTACGTAGATATCACCAAGAACAGAAACCAAATTCATGGATTACATATAGAAATCATGGCTCTATATTAGGGCAATCTGTAATACCATTAGATAGAGTAGGCGTTTATGTTCCAGGTGGAACAGCAGCTTATCCTTCTTCTGTAGTGATGAATGTAATGCCAGCAAAAGTGGCAGGTGTTAAAGAAATCATCATGATGGCACCACCATCTCATGATGGAAAATTAAATCCATATGTATTGATAGCTGCTAAAGAAGCAGGTGTTGATGCTATTTATAAAGTAGGTGGAGCTCAAGCTATAGCTGCTATGGCTTTTGGTACAGAAACTATTCCGAAAGTTGATAAAATCACAGGTCCTGGTAATATTTTTGTAACTCTTGCCAAAAAAAGCAGTATATGGACATTGTGATATTGATATGCTAGCAGGTCCAAGTGAAATCTTGATTGTAGCAGATAAAACAGCAGACCCAGTATATACAGCAGCAGATATGTTAAGTCAGGCAGAACATGATATGCTCGCTTCTAGTATTGTACTCACTGATGATGAAGCTTTAGCAGATAAAGTTTTGGCAGAAGTAGAAAAACAATTAGCTAAATTGCCTAGAAAAGAAATTGCAAAAGCATCTTTAGAAAGAAATGGTCGCATTATTTTGACTGAAAATCTCATGCAGGCAATGGAACTTGCAAACTACTCTGCACCAGAACATATGGAGATTTTGACTGAAAATCCATTTAGTTTACTTCCTTATGTACGTCATGCAGGTGCAGTATTTTTAGGTGCTTACTCTCCTGAACCACTTGGAGATTATTTTGCAGGGCCAAACCATGTACTTCCTACAGGTGGCACAGCACGTTATTATTCTGTATTGAATACAGAAACATTTATGAAACGTACAAGCATAATTTCATATACACAAAAAGCTTTGCAAGAGGTAAGTTCTGATATCGTTCGTTTAGCTGAAGCAGAAGGATTACAAGCTCATGCAAATGCAATAAAATTAAGAGGTGAAAAAATTGATTAAATTAAAATATAGAACTGGTTTAAAAGATATGCCTAGCTACGATGTAGTGGAGCGTGATTGGGATATAAAGGTAAATGCAAATGAGTCTAATATGAATTTGCCACCGATAATTGAAGATAGATTGATGGCACGATTAGCTTCTGTAGCTTTTAACCGTTATCCTAATGAACAAGTTGAATTATTAGCAGAACAAATTGCTGATAATTTTAGATTAGATAAAGAAAATATTTTAATCGCTAATGGTTCAAGTGAAATTTTGGAAAAATTATTCTTCGCTTTTGGCGGTAGAGGTAGAAAAATAGTATATCCACAACCATCTTTTTCCATGTATAAAATCTATGCCAAATTTAGCGCTTCCATTGGTGTACCTGTGGATTTAAATGATGATTATACGTTCAATGCAAGTGATTTTGTCAATGCTGTAAAAGAAAATAAAGCTTCTCTTGCTGTTATTTGTTCCCCAAATAATCCTACTGGTACAAAAATTCCTATGGCAGATATTGAATATGTAGCCAAAAATATTGATTGTGCTTTAGTCATTGATGAAGCATATGTAGAATTTGATGGCGAGTCTGCAATGAGATTTTTAAAAGATTATCCACATTTGATGATTGCAAGAACTTTCTCTAAAGCTTATGGATTAGCTAGTGCGAGAGTAGGTTATTTGATTGCTGATAAAAAATCATTGAAATGGTAGGCAAAGCTTGTATGCCATATCATGTAAATGTATTATCTGCTATCACTGCTGATATAGTGTATCAAATGAGAGATGAATATATTCCACGCATTCAAATGACAGTGGCAGAAAGAAAACGCATGAGCGAACAGTTGAGCAAAATTGATGGAATAACAGTTTATCCATCTGCAACAAATTTCATTTTGATAAAATATGATAAAGCTGTAGCTTTAAATGAATATCTTGAAAATATCGGTATTGGTGTGCGTTCTTTTGGCAATGCTCCAAGACTTGAAAATTGCTTGCGCATTTCTATGGGAACTAGACCAGAAAATGATGCTGTGTATAAAGCTATAAAAGATTTTGTAGAAAGTCAAAATTAAAAGGATTGAATGGTATGGATTTAAATAAAAAACGCTGTGGTGCTATAAAACGCACTACAGCAGAAACAGCTATTGATATAAAATTAAATCTTGATGGCACAGGAAAATCAAATATTAAGACTAAAATAGGCTTTTTTGACCATATGTTGACTTTATTATCAGCACATAGCTTGATAGATATGGAGATTTTCTGTGATGGTGATATAGAAGTTGATGGTCATCATAGCGTAGAAGATTGTGGTATTGCCTTAGGGCAAGCTTTTAAAGAAGCAATTGGTGATAAACGTGGTATAAATCGCTATGGAACTTTTTATGTTCCTATGGATGAAGCGTTAGCTTTGGTGTCTTTAGATATAAGTGGTAGACCTTATTTAGTATGTGATATGGGTGAGTTAGCTCCTATGATTGGCGATTTTGATACAGAACTTGTCGAAGAATTTATGCGAGCTTTTGCCTTTAATGCTGGAATTACATTGCATATAAAAGTGATGTATGGAAAAAATTCTCATCATAAAGTAGAAGGTGTATTTAAAGCTTTAGGTCATGCTTTAAGACAAGCTGTAGAATTCGACCAGAGAGCATTAGATAAAATTCCTTCAACAAAAGGAGTATTAGAATAAGATAAAAATTTTTAGTTAAAGGAGTTATTCTAATGATTGCAATTGTGGATTATGGTGTAGGCAATTTATTTAGTGTGGAGAAGGCATTTTTGAAGTTTTCTCCAGACGTAGTGCTTACAAGTGATGCCAAAGTAATAGAAAAAGCTGATAAGATTGTGCTTCCTGGTGTGGGGGCTTTTGGTGATTGCATGAAAAATTTTGAGCAATCAGGCTTAAAAAATTCTGTTTTAGAAGCTATTGAACAAGGAAAACCTGTAATGGGAATTTGCGTAGGTGAACAAATCATGTTTGAAGGCAGTGAGGAGTCACCAGAAGTAAAAGGCTTAGGAAATTTTTAAAGGCATGGTAAAAAAAATAAATGCTCCTGGGCTAAAAATTCCGCATATGGGTTGGAATTCTATTGTTATAGATGAAGAAAATAATCAGAATGTAGATATTAATTTATTTGCAGGATTGAAAGAAGAACCATATGTTTATTTTGTACATAGCTATCAGGCTTGTCCAGAAGATAAATCCATAATTTTAGCTAAATCTAGTTATGGCGAAGAATTGGTAGCTGCTGTAGGAAAAGATAATGTAGTAGCGACACAATTTCACCCTGAAAAATCAGGTGATATTGGTTTAAAAATTATTAAAAATTTTGTAGAAGGGTGAATGAAGATTGATTATTTTTCCAGCGATAGATATTAGAAATGGTAAGTGTGTACGCCTTGTAAAAGGTGATTTTAATCAGGAAACAGTATTTTCTGAACGTCCAGAAATCATGGCAAAAAAATGGGAAGATGAAGGCGGTCAGTACCTTCATTTAGTTGATTTAGATGGAGCTTTAAAAGGAAAATCACAGAATTTAGATGTTGTAGAAATGATATTAAAAACAGTGAATATCCCTGTAGAACTCGGTGGCGGTATTCGCACTATGGAAAATATCAAGCAAGTTTTAGATATGGGTGTTAGTCGTGTTATTTTGGGTTCTGTAGCTGTAAAAGATCCGCAATTAGTAAAAGATGCTTGTAAAAAATATGGCAGTGAACGCATTGTCGTAGGTATTGATGCTAAAGATGGCATTGTAGCTGTTGATGGCTGGGGCGTATCTGGCAATGTGGAAGCGAAAGAATTGGCTAAAAAAATGGCTGAAGCTGGTGTAAAACATATTATTTATACAGATATTTCTCGTGATGGCACTTTATCTGGTGTAAATGCAAAAGCGACAGCAGAACTTGCAAGTTATAGCGGGGTAAAAGTAGTAGCTTCTGGCGGAGTATCTTCTATTGAAGATATTAAAATTTTAAAAGGTTATGAACAAGATGGCATTGAAGGCGTAATCGTAGGTAAAGCTATTTATACAGATAATTTATCTTTACAAGAGGCTATAAAAATAGCTAAGGAGGGATAAATAATGTACACAAAAAGAATAATCCCTTGTCTTGATGTAAAAGCAGGACGAGTTGTTAAAGGAACAAATTTCGTTTCTTTGCGCGATGCAGGCGACCCTATAGAGCTTGCTTCCGTATATGATAAAGAAATGGCTGACGAACTTGTTTTTTTAGATATAACAGCTTCTAATGAACAACGTGATACTATTGTAAAAGTAGCAAATGATTGTGCAAGTCAAGTTTTCATTCCATTTACCATTGGTGGAGGAATTAGAACTGTAGAAGATATGCGCAAAATGCTCAAGGCTGGTGCAGATAAAGTATCTATGAATACAGCAGCGATAAAAGATCCTTCTATAATCAAAGAAGGAGCAGAAAAATTTGGCAATCAATGTATCGTGCTTGCTGTAGATGCTAAACGAAATGGCGAAAATTCTTGGGAAGTTTATATAAATGGTGGTAGAACACCAACGGGAATAGATTGTTTAGAATGGGTGAAAAAAGCAGTTTCTTTGGGAGCCGGTGAAATCTTGCTCACAAGTATGGACGCTGATGGTACGAAAAATGGTTATGATATACCACTAACACGTGCAGTTTCAGAAGCTGTAAATGTACCAGTAATTGCTTCAGGTGGAGCAGGAAAATTAGAACATTTTTACGAAGTATTAACAGAAGGAAAAGCTGATGCAGTACTTGCTGCTTCAGTATTCCATTATGGAGAATTTAGTATTCGCCAAGTAAAAGAATACTTAAAATCTCGTGGTGTGGAGGTTAGATTGTAATGATAGATATCGACAAAGTAAAATTTGATGAAAAAGGCTTGGTGCCAGCTGTAGTGCAAGAAGCTAATGGCAAAGTTTTAATGCTTGCATATATGAACAAAGAATCACTACAAAAAACTATAGAAACAGGATATACATGGTTTTATAGTCGTTCTCGTCAAGAACTTTGGAATAAAGGGGCAACTTCTGGCAATAAACAATCTGTCAGTGAAATTTATTATGATTGTGATGGTGATACTTTATTGGTAAAAGTTCATCAAACAGGTATGGCTTGTCATACTGGCACATATACTTGCTTTACTGACCGCAGATTATTTCCAGACAGCAAAGATTTAGTACCTATGGCTCAACCACAGGATAATACTTCTATCGCAAAAGTTTTAAATGATTTATATGCAACAATTAAAGACCGTCAAGTAAATCCAGTAGAAGGCTCATATACTAATTATTTATTTGAAAAAGGTCAAGATAAAATCCTGAAAAAAGTGGGCGAAGAATGCACAGAAACTATAATTGCTTCTAAAAATATGGATAAAGAAGAAATTCTTTATGAAATGAGCGATTTATGGTATCATTGTCTTGTTTTATTGGCATATCATAATATTACTCCAGATGATTTATTAGCTGAATTGATGAGCAGAAGAAATGGTGGAGAATATCATAGATTTGGCAAGAAAGAAATCAAAAAAAAATAAATCTTAAAGAGGAGAATTGATGATGGGACAAGCTAGACTTGACTATATGAAAGATTCTGCATGGAAGCGTGGTACTGCAAAAAAAATAGATAATTTGCCACCTTTTGAATTACCATATGCAAAAGATGCAGTATTGATTGATCTTGTAGACCCAGATGTATTACCAGATGCACAGGTGAACTTTTTGGAAATGATAGAAGTTCGTTCTACACTTCGTCAATATGATGATACAAAAGAATTATCTAATAAAGAATTATCATATCTTTTATGGTGTACTCAAGGCGTAAAAATGGTAATGCAGACAAAGACTATTAGAAATGTACCTTCTGCTGGCGGTAGAAATGCATTGGAAACATTTTTATATATTCGCCGTGTTGAAGGCATAAAACCAGGTTTATATCGCTTTTTACCATTAGAGCATAAATTATTATTAGTATCTGATGCAGAAGATATTGAAGAAAAAATCTGTAGCCAATTCTCTACAGTAGGTGTAGCAAATAATGCAGCTGTAGTATTTTTATGGACAGCTGTTTATGAAAGAATGGATTGCATGTTTGGTGAAAGAGCATATCGCTATATTTATTTAGATGCTGGACATGTTTGCCAAAACTTATATTTAGCAGCACAGACAATGCATATAAAAGTATGTGCATTAGGTGCTTTTGATGATGAAGTCTTAAATCAAAATCTCGGTTTTGATGGAGAAAATCAATTTGTTGTCTATGGTGCTGGTGTAGGTAAATAATTTTTAATTGCATAATATAAAAATAAGTAAAACCTCAAGAGTTATATAATAATTCTTGAGGTTTTTGTCATAAAAATATTCTTTTTTATTGCCAAAATAATTTTTATAGTATATATTTATTTTAGTTATTTACAAAAATTTTACATATAAAATAAATAGACTTAAGAAAGGGCGTTTTGTGTTGTTAAATAAAGGTTTTATAGGAAAACTTACAGGTTATTTACAAAGAATTTTTGATGAACATTTTATGTTTATCATGATTTTATTTATAATTAATAGTTTAACTACAGCGTGGTCACTTTTTGATGAAGATAAAAATTGACGTGGCGATTGGATATATTTTTTCTGTATGGCTAGGTTCATTGATAATAACTTGTCTTATTGATTTATTGCCAAAACGATTTTTGCAAAAAATTGTAAAAACGGTATTGGTCATACCAATAGGGCTTATATTTATCGGTGAATTTTTTACAATGTATTGCTATAAGGCTTTGATTGGCACAGGTATTATAAATTCTGCACTTGAAACAAATATGCGAGAAGCTACAGAATTTTTCTCTATGTATATAGGTTTTTCAGGAGTGGCTTCTGTCATTGTTTTAATTGCTTTAATTGTAGGTTTATATAAATATAATCCACTGAAAAAAATCACTTTAAAACAAAAGACAAAATCAGGTATAGTATGTACTTTAATGGTTTTAAGCGTGTTTTATACTATAAGAATGTTTACTGTATATACAGATTTTATTTGGGACGATGAAGTCTTGCCAGTACAAAGGGTATATGCTTCTACTTCTGTTGCTGTAAGAAATATGCAGGCGTATAGAGAGCTTTCTTCTCAAGTAAATAGTAAGGTAGAACTCACAGAAAATAAGAGTGAAATAAAAAATATTGTATTTATTTTAGGTGAGTCTACAAATAGAAATCATATGCATCTTTATGGATATTATTTACCGAATACACCAAATCTTGATGCTTTAAATGAAAAAGGTGAAATCAGTGTTTTCCGCGATGTAGTAAGTCCTCATTCTACTACAATTGCTGTATTGAGTAAGTTATTTACATTTTGTAATCGTGAATCAGACCAAGAATGGTATCATTACAATAATTTAATTGATGTAATGAATGCTGCAGGATATAAGACATATTGGTTATCTAATCAGGAAACTTCAGGTGTTTGGGGCAATGTAGCTCAGATTTATGCAGCTCATAGTGATGTGAGTGCATTCACTCGTATTCGCGATTCAAGAGAAGATTATGGTATCGTTGATGGCGAATTATTCCCTCTTATTGATGATGCTATAGCAAATAGAAGTGAAGATAAAAATTTCTATGTAGTTCATTTGATGGGCGGACATGGATTATATTATAATCGTTTCCCTTATAGTTTAGTAAATTTAGTAAAGATGATATCAATTTACCAATTACAGATGGTAAAAAAGAAATCGTAGCTCAATATGATAATGCGCTTTATTATAATGATTATATAGTAAGCAGTATTATTGATAAATTCCGTGATAGTGAAACTTTAGTTATTTATGTTCCTGACCACGGTGAAGCTGTATATGATGAAGGCGAAGATATGTCTGGTCATATTGAAGAAAATCCTACACATCATATGATTGAAATACCAGTTATTATGTGGGCATCAGAAAAATTCAGAGCAAAATATCCTGAAAAATGGGAGCAAATCAAAAAAGCTGCTGATAGACCTTATATGACAGATGATATGATTCATACTGTTATGGATTTAGCAGATATAAAAACAGCTGAATTTGACCCTACAAGAAGTATTGTAAATGATAAATTCAATGCACAAAGACCTCGTATCTTTGATGGTATGGATTATGATACAGAAATAAAAAATAAAAGATAAATAATAGAAAAATCCCTAATACGGCATTTTGCTGTATTGGGGATTTTTTTTGCTGTTTATAGCATGATTTTTTACTGTTTTTACATTATTTTTGCATATATATTGCTTGTTTTTACAAAGTTTATATAAATTTACAAGATTTTCATAAAATTATTACAAGATAATGATAGAGGTAAAAGTTAAATTTTGGTTAAATAGATGATGTTGAATTAAGTATGTTATTAAGATTAAAAATTAATTGAATGAGGGTAAAAAATTGTTAGAGTTAAAAAAGATTAGGAAATCATATGAAGGAATAGAAGTTCTTAAAAATATTAACTTAAAAATAGAAAAAGGAGAAATCGTTTCTATTTTAGGGCCATCTGGTTGTGGTAAAACTACTTTATTAAATTTAATTTTAGGGCTTACTCAAGTGAGTGAAGGCAGAATTATTTTTGATGGTGAAGATATAACACAGATGCCAATGGAAAAACGTGGTTTTAATATCGTATTTCAGGATTATGCGTTATTCCCTAATTTAAATGTATATGAAAATATTGTTTACGGATTAAAAAATAAGCCAAATATTTCTACAACAAAAGAAGTTCAAGACTTAATCAATTTATTAGGTTTAGGCAAACATTTAACAAAGAAAATCGAAGAATTATCTGGTGGGCAAAAACAAAGAACTGCACTTGCTAGAACTTTGGTTATGAAACCTAAAATTTTATTATTAGATGAGCCATTATCTGCTTTAGATGGTGTTATCAAAGAATCTATCAAACAGAAAATTAAAGAAATAGCTCGTGATTTTAAATTGACTACAATCATAGTTACACATGACCCAGAAGAAGCATTGACTTTATCTGATAAAGTTTTGATTGTAAATGAAGGTCAGATTTCTCAATTTGGTACACCAGAGGAAATCATCAAAAAACCTGCAAATGATTTTGTCAGTGAATTTATCTTACGTCAGTTAGAAATCAAACGAAATAATATCTTAGAATTATTTTGGGATGGTAACAATAGAGATAGAAAAGAGATTCTTCAGGTGGGTTAATGATGAATATTTTAAAAACTAAACAAAAAGAATTACAGATGATTTTTATAGCTGTAATTATAATTTTTGCAGGATTTTTATTACTACCGTTTATAGAGATTTTATATCAATCTATAGCAGTAGGTGATGGTGTAGGTTTAAAACACTTTGCCACAATGTTAGATGAAGATAAATTTGCTACGGCTTTTGGCAATAGTATAGCAATTGCTTCAACTAGTGCGATTTTAAGTACACTATTAGCATTTATTTTAGCTTATACTATCCATTATACAAATATAAATAAAACAGCTAAGCGTTTAATTCAAATATTGGCTATAGCACCTATGTTTTTGCCAACAATTACATATGGATTTGCAATAATTTATTCTTTAGGAAAACAAGGTTTTTTAACAAAAGTATTCAATATACAAATTGATATTTATGGTTTTAATGGTTTGTTGATAGGTTATATAATCTACACCATGCCAATAGCATTTTTACTTATTTATAATGCTATGAAATATATTGATAAGAAATTCATGATTGTATCAAAAATCATGGGCGATAGTTTATTTAAAACTTTTAGACAAACACTTATTAGACCATTACTAGGAACACTTGCAGCTTCGTTTATACAATGCTTTTTCTTATGTTTTACAGATTATGGTATTCCAGCTTCAGTTGGTGGTAAATATCAGGTAATTGCTACAGTTTTATATGAAGAAATGATGGGAAGTATTCCTGATTTTAATCGCGGTGCTGTAGTAGCTATTGTGATGTTATTACCATCAATTATCAGTATTGCTTTATTATGTTATCTACAACGTTACAATGTGCGTTATAACAAAATTTCTCAAGTGGAATTGAAAGTAAATAAAGTGCGTGATTTTGTTTGGGGCGGATTATCTACTGTTATTTTAGTGATGATTTTATCCATGTTTGTTGTAATCTTCATGATACCATTTATTGATGAATGGCCATATCGTATGCAATTTACAACAGCACATCTCGTAGAAATTTTAAATGATTCTAGCATTATTGATGTATATACAAATTCCTTATTAGTAGCTACTTTATCTGCTGTAGTGGGACTTGTTATATCTTACGGTGCAGCTTTAATCACTGCTAGAAGTGATTTTATCAATGAAAAGAAATTTGCCATTGAAGCGATTGCTTTGATTACAAATACAATTCCAGGTATGGTAATTGGTATTGCTTATATGATGTTTTTTTCAGGAACTACACTACAAAATACTTTTGCTTTAATCATCATTTGTAATGTAATTCACTTCTTCTCCACACCATATTTAATGCTTAAAAATTCCTTAGAAAAATTAAATAAATCATGGGAAAATACAGCTTTGTTGATGGGCGATAGTTGGTTTAAAACATTATATAGAATTATCACACCAAATATAAAAACTACTATTTTTGAAGTATTAGGATATTATTTTATCAATGCTATGGTAACTATTAGTGCAGTTATTTTCATAGCTGGTGCTCAGACTATGGTTATTACAGCCAAAATAAAAGAATTACAGTATTTTGGTAAATTTAATGAAATCTTCGTATTATCCATGCTGATTTTAGCTACAAATTTAATTGTAAAAGGTTTATTGACTGTATTAGCTAAAAAGAAAATCAGTGTGAAAAAAGAGAAAAAAGAAATGATAACAAAGGGAGAGGCTATAGTATGAAAAAGAAAAAAATTTTATCAATGTTATTAGCAGGTACGGCATTATGTGCGTCTATGCTATTTGGTGGTTGTGGTACATCTGGTAGCGATAGTGCATCTAGTGGAAATGATGGAAAAGTAGTTATTTATTCTAATGCAGATGATGAAGCAGTAGATGCTATGAAAAAAGCATTAGATAATAATGGTTTTAAAGATAAATATATGTTCCAGACTTTCGGTACTTCTGAACTTGGCGGTAAATTAATGGTAGAAGGTAAAAATATTGAAGCTGATGTAGTAACTATGAGTTCTTTCTACTTAGATAGTGCGCAAGAAAAAAATAAAATGTTCACAGATTTAACTTTTGATTATAAACCATTAACTGAAAAAGTTAATTTCTATGCACCAATCACTTCTCAAGAAGGCACTATCATTGTAAATACTGAAAAATTAAAAGAAGCAAATCTTCCAATGCCAAAAAGCATCAAAGATTTAGCAAATCCTATTTATAAAGACCAAATTTCTGTAACAGATGTAAAAGCATCATCTACAGCTTGGTTATTAATTCAAGGTTTAGTTTCTGCTTACGGTGATGAAGAAGCTAAAAATATTTTAGGTGGCATTTATAAAAATGCAGGCCCACATATTGAAAATTCCGGTTCTGCACCACTTAAAAAAGTTCGTGCTGGTGAAGTAGCTATCGGTTTTGGTTTAAGACAGCAGGCTGTTGCTGATAAATTGAAAGGTTTACCTATTGACTTTGTAGACCCAACAGAAGGCAATTTCTCTTTGACTGAATCTATTGCAGTTATAGATAAAGGCGATAAAACAAATCCACTTGCAATGCAAATTGCAGAATGCATTATTCACAATGCTAGAGTAGATTTATTAAAATCTTATCCAAACCCAATTTATGAAGGTGAAACTTCTGATTCTGTAAATAAATCAGCATATCCAAAAACTTTTGCTGAAAAATTATCTGTTGATTTATTGAAAAAACATCAAGATTTATCTGAAGCAGCTAAACAACTTTAATTTTAATGATTTATTTTAGGGTATATGTAGTTAAATACAATTAATATGCAGAATAAGAAATTTCTTAATACAAAGAGAAAATCTTTAGTATTAGGAAATTTCTTAATGTAGAGGACATTTTGATATTTTTAGTTAACATGATTATAAAGAAAGGTGTATAAAAATGAAAAATTATAAATTATTAACTCCAGGGCCACTCACTACTACTGAAACAGTGAAAAAAGAAATGATGTTTGACCATTGCACATGGGACGATGATTACAAAAAAATTACATTATCCATCATTGATGATTTATTAGAATTAGCACATGTAGATAAAGAAAAATATACAGCAATTCTCATGCAGGGCAGTGGAACTTTTGGTGTAGAATCTGTACTTACTTCTGTTGTTGGCGAAGATGATTGCTTATTAATCTGTGCAAATGGCGCTTATGGTAAACGTATGGCAGAAATTGCTCAACATGCCAAAATAACTTATAAAATGTATTTACAAGATTTTGATAAAATTCCAGATGCAAAAGTTGTAGAAGAATTATTGCAAGAAAATCCACAAATTACACATGTTTCTATAGTTCATAGTGAAACAACTTCTGGTATTTTAAATGATATTGAAGCTGTGGCAAAAGTAGTTAAAGCATATGGAAAAACTTTAATAGTTGATGCTATGTCTAGCTTTGGCGGTGTGGATATTGAAGTTGAAAAATTAGGCATTGATTTTATCATCAGTAGTGCAAATAAATGTATTCAAGGTGTGCCAGGTTTTTCCTTTATCATTTGTAATCGTGAAAAATTAATGCAATCTAAAGGTAAAGCAAGAAGTCTTTCTTTAGATTTATATGAACAATGGGAAACTATGAGCAAAGATGGTAAATGGAGATTCACTTCACCTACACATGTAGTATTAGCTTTTGCTCAAGCTATTAAAGAATTAAAAGCAGAAGGCGGTATTGTAGCTAGAAATAAACGTTATAGTGAAAATAATCGCATTCTTATCGAAGAAATGGCAAAACTTGGTATAAAACCATATATTGAAAGCACTCATCAAGGTCCAATCATCACTACATTCTATTATCCAGAAAATAGTAATTTTGATTTTGCTGAAATGTATCAATATATTAAAGACAGAGGATATGCTATTTATCCAGGTAAAGTAACAGATGCACAGACTTTCCGCATTGGTACTATTGGGGAAATTTATCCAGAAGATATGTATAAATTATCTAGCATTATGACAGATTTTCTTAATAGTAAAAAATAATTGTAGTTGAGACTTTAATTTTAGTGGAGATTTAATTAAGTAAGGAGAATTTATTAATGAAATACGAAGGTATTATTTTTGATTGGGCAGGCACTACAGTAGATTATGGTTGTATGGCACCAGTAAGAGCTTTTGATGAAGCTTTTAAATCTTTTGGCATTGAACCTACAATGGAAGAAATTAGAAAACCAATGGGAATGTTAAAAATTGACCATGTAAGAACAATGCTTCAAATGGAACGCATCAATAATTTATGGAAAGAAAAATATAATCGAGATTGGACAGAAGATGACGTACAAAAAATCTATGAAATCAGTGAACGTAAAATCTTTGAAGTTTTAGATAAATATACAGATATAAAACCACATGTATTAGAAACAATTATTGAAATTAGAAATAAAGGCTTAAAAATTGGTTCTACTACAGGTTATACAAGTGATATGATGAAAATCGTAACAGATAGAGCAAAACAGCAAGGATATACTCCTGATTTTTGGATTAGCCCTGATATGGTAAATAGTAAAGGTCGTCCATATCCTTATATGATTTTCCGCAATATGGAAGCTTTAGAATTAATTTCTGTGGATAAAGTATTAAAAGTTGGCGATACTATTGCAGATATTAAAGAAGGCGTTAATGCTGGTATTGATACTGTAGGTATCATCGAAGGCAGTTCTTTGATGGGTTTAAGTCAAGAAGAATATGAAGCACTATCTGAAGATAAGAAAAATGAAATGGATTTAAAAGTAGTATCTGCATATCAAGATGCTGGTGCGAAATATATTATTAGAGATATCAGTGGTTTATTGGATATTTTAAAATAATAGATGAATTTATAAAGGCTGTAATAATTGAACGTGATAGATTATTACAGCCTTTTTTTGATGAGTTTTTTAATTAAATTTTATAATTTTAAAATTTAGATTTCACAAAGATTATTTATAATGTAGTTAGTTAAAATAATTTATAAGTATTTTATGGTATTTAAGTTTTTAAACTTATAATGATTGTGAGGGATTATATTATGTTTAAAGGAAGCAAACTATCTGCAATGGATTTGATGGCTAAAAATTTAATGATTATGATAAAATCTATGCAAAATAAAATGAAAGAAATCTTTAAACATAATTTTTATAAGCGTTCTTTAAATAAAAAAGTGCCTCCGGAAAGAAAAATCTCTATGCTTAAATTTGGTTGATAATTTTCCATTTTTAAACATAGAGATTTTTTTATTTTTGTTGATTTTTAAAGAATTGATAATAATAAGGTTTCATTTCTTTGCGATTTTTGATAGGTGGCCATAAATCGCCAATAGCTGTTGTACGCATAGCAGCACTTAAATGTTCATATAAAAGAGGATTTTCTTTAGATAATTCTTCAATTAAATTTTTAGCTTTTTGACGCATTGTATTGCCATTGAATGGACATGGTGGAGCACAAGGTTCTTGACCATGAAGTGAGATGGCATTTCTTATTTCTTCTTCACGGAAATAAAGCAGTGGTCTGATTACAGTTACATCAGAACGGCTTAAATAAGTAGATGGCATGAAAGTCTTTAATTGACCAGAATAAAATAAATTCATGAAGAAAGTTTCTACTGCGTCATCATGATTATGAGCATAGGCTATTTTATTATAGCCATGTTCCTTGGCATAGCCATTGATTGCACCACGGCGGAAGAAAGCACAGGAATAACAAGCATTTTTATTATCTTGATTAGCGATAGTTTCAGCGATATTTACTTCATGAATATGGTAAGGCATGTTTAATTTATCGCAGAATTTTTGCATAGCTTCGCAAGAAAAATCTTTAGTAAACATAGGATTTATGGTGATTGCTCCTAGTGTGAAATTTTTCTTTAAAGTATTTTTTTAATTCTGTTAAAGCGTATGCCATAAATAGGCTATCTTTGCCACCAGATAGACCGATTAGGATTTTATCATTATCTTCAATTAATTGAAATTCAACAACTGCACGGATTATGCGACTTAAATATTCTTTAGGTAAGGGTTGCATAAAAAAATCCTTTCTTGTAATTAAATATTTGATAAATAGTTAGTTTGTTTTATTTAAATAAATAATAGATAAAAGGTAGGATAAATGAATTATACAAAAGATAATATCTTTTATCAATCATAGCTTTTAAATTTTATGTAATATTGTTATAATAGAAAACAAAGCTATTAATTTGTAATGGAGGTTTTTCAACCTATGAGTGAACAAAAAGTAATTTATGCTATTGGTCATAGAAATCCAGATACAGACTCCATCTGTTCTGCAATAGCATATGCAAATTTAAAACGCAATATGGGCTGTGAAAATGTTGTACCAGCTCGTGCAGGTAGCGTAAACAAAGAAACTAAATATGCTTTAGAATATTTCGGTGTAGAAGCTCCTCAGCTTGTAAGTGATATTTATCCAAGAGTTAAAGATATTGCTGTTAAAGTACAAAAATCTGTAAAAGCAACAGATAATCTTCGTACTTTAGGTATGGCTATGAAAGAATGCAATCTTCGTTCTATACCTGTAGTTGATGATGAAAATAAATTAATTGGTATGGCTAGCGTTAGTGATTTAGCAAAAGCTTATTTCCAAGAAATCACATTAGATAGCGTATCTGCTTCTGGTGCTTGCATCAATGATATTGCTAATGTTATTGAAGCTGATGTTTTAGTTGCTGGCAATAACGAAGGCAAAATCAATGGCGAAATCAAAGTAGCTGCTGCTTGCATGGAAAAAGTTGCAGAAAGCATCAAAGCTGGCGATGTAGTAATCATTGGCAATAGACCAGAATCTGCATTTATTAAATGCATTGATTTAAAAGTTGCTTGTGTAATCATCACAGGAAATACAACTATTTCTGATGAAGTAGTTACTAAAGCAAAAGCTGAAAATGTAATGATTTTATCTACAGCATTTGACACTTATAGCACAGCTCGTCTTATCAGCCAATGTGCCCCAATTTCTAGCATTATGACTACAGATGTAATTTCTTTCAAACCATCTGATATGTTAAGTGATATCAAAGGTGTATTAGAAGCAAATGAATACCGCAATTATCCAGTAGTAGAAAATGGTAAATTAGTTGGTATCGTAAATAAAGATAAATTCATGATGCCTGAAAAACAACAGATTATTTTAACAGACCACAATGAATTAGCTCAAGCTGTTGAAGGTATTGAATCTGGAAAAATTATCGAAGTTGTTGACCATCATCGTTTCGGCGGATTACAAACAAGCGATCCTATTTTTATCAATGTTCGCCCAGTTGGTTGTACTTGTACAATCGTAACTAATATGTATCAACAATATGGCGTGGAAATTCCAAAAGAAATTGCAGGTCTTTTAATGTCTGCTATTATTTCTGATACAGTATTATTCAAATCCCCAACTTGCACACAAACAGATAAAGATGCTGTAGAATATTTAGCAAAAATCGCTGGTGTAGATTATAAAGAATATGGTATGGCAATGCTCAAAGCTGGTGCAGATATCGGCGATATGACTCCTGCTCAAATCGTTAAAAATGACTCCAAAGAATTCCAGATTGGTAACTATCCAATGCTCATCAGCCAGTTATCCGTTATGGATACAGACCAAGTAATGGCTATGCAAGATGAAATCTTAGCTGAAATGGCTCGTGTATGCACTGCAGAAGGTTATGCAATGTCTATCGTTATCGTTACTGATATCATCAACGAAGGTAGCTATTTACTCTTCAGTGGTGAACCTAAAAACTTAATCGGTGAAGCATTCAAACAAGATGCAAGCAAATCTGTTATGTATTTACCAGGCGTAATGTCCCGTAAAAAACAGATTATTCCACCACTTTCTGAAGCTGTAAAAAAACTTTAATAGATAAAATTTTATAGATGATAATATTAAAAATGCTGAAATAATATTTTTATTTCAGCAATTTTTTTTATGAATAGAATTTAATTAGTACTTAATTTTGTAAAGACTCCCATTTAGCAGCGATGACTTTATCATTTTTTAAGCAATTAGATATTAATTTTTTTACAGCAATAATTGGTTGTTTATTGAAACATAAATATCCAGCTTTAATGTGGACATTATTATGAGATATATCTGTACTATTTAAACTTATAAGATAGAATTTTTCTTGTTTAGTGTCGTTTACTAGATAGGAACGAATAGAAAATTCTTCACTTTCCTTACAAGTGATATTTATGCAAAATGAATGTCTATTTTCTGTATAGACAGTATTTAAAGGATATACTTTAGGTGCTATAGAGCGAGAAATAATATTGGCAATAACTAAAATAATGGTGGCAATGGTAGAGAGTATAAGTTCATTTGCGCCAACAAAAACATCTATGGCAGCACTGCACCATAAAGTAGCACCTGTATTTAATCCTTTTACGTTACCTTTTTCTTTAAAAATAACGCTACTACATAAAAAACCCACACCAGAAATAATATAACTTTCTATACGAGCTGTTTCTGAAACTAAATTGATGATTGAAGGTAGTTGTATGAATAAGCAACTGCCAAAACAGATTAAAATATTAGTGCGAATACCTGCTAAATGACCTGTTAATTGTCGTTCAAGACCAATTATAAAACCAAGAGTGATTGAAAATGAAAGTTGTAAAATAAAATCAAATATATACATAAAATCTCCTTAAATAATAAGATTTCATGTAAATTTTAATATAAATTAAAAAAGAAAAATATGATTTAATCTGATTAATTTCTAATTTTTTGTTTAGATTTTAATTTTTTATAACTAATAATATATATTTTGACATCTAATCTAATATTTTAGATAATAGAATGAGTAATTTTTTATTTTGTTTTTGTTTGGGAGGATTTTCTTTTGAATATATATGATGGTTTAAATCCAGCACAAGCTCAGGCTGTAGCTCATACAGAAGGGCCTCTTCTTATCATGGCAGGCGCTGGTTCTGGAAAAACGAAAGTATTGACTTGTAGAATAGCTAATTTATTAGATAAAGGAGTATCTCCATATAATATCTTAGCTATAACTTTTACTAATAAAGCTGCAACAGAAATGCGTGAACGTGTAGATAGAATGATTGGCGAGAAAGCAAAATATGTTTGGCTCAGCACATTTCATTCATTTTGTGCGAAATTCTTGCGTTTTGAAATCGAAGCTTTAGGTATCTATAAGAAGAATTTTGTCATCTATGATACACAAGATGCTTTGACTTTGATAAAAAATTGTTTAAAAGAATTAAATCTTGATGAAAAAACAATATGCACCATATGCAGTACAGTCAGCTATTTTCCAATGCTAAAAAACATGATGACAACTCCACAAGAGTATACACAATCAGCAAGTGATTTTTTTGCTAAAAAAATTGCAGAAATTTACACTATGTATCAAGCAAAATTAATTGAAAATAATGCTTTAGATTTTGATGATTTATTGATGCTTGCAGTTAAAGTTTTAAAAGAACATGAAGATATAAAAATGAAATATCAACAACGTTTCCAATATATTTTAGTTGATGAGTATCAAGATACAAATGGAGCTCAATATCAATTGACTTCACTTTTAGCTGGAATGTATCGCAATCTTTGCGTCGTAGGTGATGCAGATCAATCTATTTATGGCTGGCGTGGTGCTGATATCAGAAATATCATGGATTTTGAAAAAGATTATCCAGAAGCTACAGTCATAAAATTGGAACAAAATTATCGTTCAACAAAAACTATTTTGAATGCTGCTAATATGGTTATTGAACATAATCTTGACCGTAAACCTAAAAAATTATGGACGAATAATCCTCAAGGTGAAAAAATAATTCATTATACGGCAAGTGATGAACGTGATGAAGCTAGATTTATCACAGAAGAAGCTGTAAAACAAAAAACATTATTCAATGTATCTTATGGAGATATGGCAGTGTTATATCGTACAAATGCTCAATCTCGTGCATTAGAAGAAGGTTTCATGAAAGCTGGCGTTCCTTATACTATGGTTGGCGGATTGAAATTCTATGATAGAAAAGAAATTAAAGATATTTTAGCTTATTTGAGAGTTATTTATAATCCAGAAGATACAATAAGTTTAATGCGTATAATCAATGTGCCTAAGCGTTCATTAGGTGCTGTAACTATGAATAAATTAGCTGAATTTGCTGATATGTACAATATGACTTTATTTGATGCTATATCTACTCCAGAAACGGCACCAATTACACCAAAAGCAAAACAATCTTTGGCTAATTTTGCTGAATTTATCTTAGAAATGTTGAATAATTCAGTGGTATTATCAGTTCATGATTTAATTGAACAAGTGATGCATAAATCTGGATATATTGCTGAATTGGAAAAAGAAAATACAGTTGAAAATCAGACTCGTTTAGAAAATATCAAAGAATTATTGAGTGTAGCGAAAGATTTTGAAAAGACAAATGAAGAACCAACTTTGGAAAACTTTTTAAGTACAGTGTCTTTAGTATCTGATATTGATAATGCAGATATGGAAGATGAGAGAGTTACACTCATGACTATGCATTCAGCAAAAGGATTAGAGTTTCCAGTAGTATTTTTAGCTGGCATGGAAGAAGGATTATTTCCACATGCTAGAACTTTGATGAATGAAACTGAAATTGAAGAAGAACGTCGTACTTGTTATGTAGGTATAACTAGAGCTGAGCGAAAATTATATATTACAAATGCAAAAGCTCGTATGATTTATGGCAAAACATTATCTTATGAACCTTCACGATTTATCAGTGAAATTCCTGTGGAATATTTAGAAGAACGTGAAGCAAAAAATAAATTTGGCTTTGGCATGGGCAGTATGAATAATTATGGCTCAGGATATAGTCAAAGTGGTAGAAATAATTTTGGCAGAAGTATTTTAGGTAATAATAATTCTACAGGCAGACCAAATTCACTTTTAGGTGGAGGCTTTACGCAAAAAGCTCAAACAGTTAAGCCAGCAGGTAATGTAATTCGTCCAGATTTATCCATAAAATGGAAAGTTGGTGATAAGGCTAAACATAATAAATGGGGAATTGGTACAATTGTATCTGTAAAAGGAACTGGTGAAGAAGTAGAATTAAAAATAGCTTTTCCAGGTCAGGGCATAAAAGCTTTGATGCAAAAATATGCTCCTATTATTAAAGTATAAGATTTAATCTAAAAATAAAATTTGATATAATATAAATAAGTCAGCTACTATTAACAATAAAATAGTAATAGCTGACTTATTATTTTGATAAAGATAAAATATAGAAGATAAATATAAAAATTAGATTTAAGATAGTAGAGATAGTAAAATTAATATTTGAAAAGGTGAAAATATGGAAGATATAAAAAAAACAAATAGATGATTTAAAGAAAAAAATCTTATATCATAATGATTTATATTACAATCAAGATAATCCAGAAATAGAAGATGCTCAATATGATGAATTGATGCAACAATTAAAAAAGTTAGAAGCTGAAAATCCAGAATTAATCACAAAAGATTCACCAACGCAAAAAGTAGGTGGAGTGGCAAAACGTGAAGCAGGCGTTCTCGTAAAACATGATGTGCCAATGCTTAGTTTGCAAGATGTATTTTCTGCTGAAGAAGTGGAAACTTTTGTAGATAATATGCAAAAAGAATTAGATAACCCAGAATTTGTAGTAGAAGAAAAAATAGATGGTTTGTCTTTAGCACTTCGTTATGTAGATGGTGAATTGAAATTAGCTGTTACTCGTGGTGATGGTGTTGTACAAGGTGAAGATGTAACAGCTAATGCTATGCAGATAAAAGATATTAAGAAAAAACTAAAAGAAAAATTGCCTTATTTTGAAGTTCGTGGAGAAGTATATATGACGCGAGAAGCTTTTTCCTTAGTGAATGAAAAACAAGAATTATTGGGGAAAAGATTATTTGCTAATCCTCGAAACTGTGCAGCAGGTACACTTCGCCAATTAGACAGCAAAATCACTAAAGAACGCAATTTATCCATGTTTATTTTTAATTTGCAAAAGGTAGAAGGTATAGAATTAAAATCGCATACACAGGCATATGAATTTATGCACAAACAAGGAATGAAGATTATACATTCATATAAAGTATGCAAAACTAAAGAAGAAGTTTTACAAGCTATAGAAGAAATTGGAAATCGCCGTGGTGATTTAGATTATGATATTGATGGAGCTGTTGTAAAAATAAATGATTTTGCACAAAGAGAAAAATTAGGAGCAACATCTAAAGTTCCTAAATGGGCAATAGCTTATAAATATCCACCAGAAGAAAAAGAAACTAAATTATTAAATATAGAATTATCCGTAGGTCGTACAGGAAGAATTACACCGACAGCAGTATTTGAACCAGTTTGGCTCTGTGGAACAAAAGTAGAAAGAGCTACATTGCACAATCAAGATTTTATTGATGATTTAGATATACGCATTGGCGATACAATAAAAGTATATAAATCAGGGGAAATTATTCCGAAAGTTCGTTGTGTAATCAAAGAAAAACGACCTCAAGATAGCAAGCCTTTTATTATTGGCGATACTTGCCCTGTATGTAATGCTCATACTATTCGCGATGATAAAGCAGATATTCGCTGTAGTAATCCACATTGCCCAGCACAGATTGAACGTTGGATAATAAATTTTGTTGGTCGAGATGCTATGGATATCAAAGGTTTTGGCATGATGTATATAAAAACTTTGATTGAAAATGGATATTTAAAAGATCCAGCAGATATATATTATTTACACAATTATCGAGATGAATTAATAGCAAAAGGCTTGATTGGTAAGGAAAAAAATACTGATAAACTTTTAAATGCAATTGAAAAAAGTAAGCAAAATGCACCATGGAGATTGCTTACAGGACTGGGCATTTTGAATATAGGTAAATCAGCAAGTCGTTCCTTGATAAATCATTTTCATTCTTTTGATGATATAGCTAAAGCTACAGAAGAAGAGATAAAACAAGTAGCAGATATTGGAGAAATAAGTGCAAAACTTGTATATGAATTTTTCCATGATGAAGAAAATATTGCTTTATTAAATAAATTAAAAGAAGCAAATGTCAATATGGCAGAAGAAAAGACAGAAAAAACGTCTGATAAATTCCAAGGTTTGACTTTCGTATTGACAGGAACATTAGAAACCATGGGCAGAAGTGAAGCTAGTGAAATCATTCAAACTCTAGGTGGAAAAGCTTCTGGTTCTGTATCGAAAAAGACATCTTATGTAATTGCAGGGGCAAATGCAGGCAGTAAACTTACAAAAGCTGAAAGTTTAGGTGTAAAAAATAATTACTGAACAAGAATTTTTAGCAATGGTTAAAGAAAATTAATTTGTAAAAGAAAAGCATTTTAAAATGGATTGAGTGATAATTCCATTTTAAAATGCTTTTTTATTGATATTATTTAATTATTAGCTTTATTGTCTTTTAATTTTTGAGATACATTGTAAATAGCAGTGAGTTCATCTTTATTGAATTGATATTTTTCACCACAGAAATGACAGCAAACTTCAGCATGACCATCATCAACTAGAGATTTTAAATCATGCTCATTTAAGCTGATGAGTACATCTTCAATACGTTCTTTGGAGCATTGGCATTTAAATGCTAAATCTGTAGTAGTTAAATAATCAACTTTATCAAAACCTTGCAATAGTTCAGCAATAATACCACGAGCATCTAAACCATCTTTTACCATGGTAGAAACTGGGCGAATTTTAGCGAGGTTATTTTCTAATTTTGTAAGTGTTTCTTCTGTAGCATCTGGTAATAATTGAAGGATAAAACCACCAGCTGCAGCTACTTTTAAATCAGGATTTACAAGAACACCTAAGCCTACACTAGAAGGAGTTTGTTCAGAAGTATAGAGATAATTTGTGAGGTCTTCAGCAATTTCTCCAGAAACGATTTCACAGCTACCAGTAATAGGGTCTTTAAGACCAGTGAAACGAGTTACGGATAAAATACCTTGACCGACACCACCGCCTACATCTAATTTACCTTTTTCATTGAGTGGTAAATTAACATGAGGATTGGCGATATAACCACGTACAAATCCTTCAGGATTAGCATCAGCAACAACAGAGCCTAATGGGCCGTTACCATTAAATTTTATAGTGATACATTCTTTATTTTTAAGGTTTGCTGCCATTAGTAAAGCACCTGTCATAGTACGACCAAGAGCAGCAGCAGCTACAGGATAACATTCATGACGAGATACAGCTTCATTTACAAGGTTAGTTGTAATAGCAGCATGAACACGAACACCATCAGCGACAGCTTTTACTAAATGATCTTTCATTATATTCCTCCGAAATAGTAAATAAATTTAAATTTTAGATATAAAATAAATAATAGTATAGCATAGTTTTTATAATTATATAAAGATATGAGTTTAATATTTTGGATTATTTTTGTGATTGATGTTTAGGTACGAAATAAGACAAGATTAAACAAAGTACACTACTGCCAACTAAAATATAGTAAATATTATTTAGACTATAAAATAAAGCCTGGCGTAAAAGTTCATGATATTGAGGAGCAGTATTATCATAAAAATCTTGCATAGTGATATTTATTAAATTATGAGCTTGGATAAAATCTGCTGTAGAAACATTTAATACAGCACCGAGAACGGTAACACCAATTGTTTGAGCAAGTGTACGAGTGAGCATATTTAGACCAACAGCGGCACCACGTAGATTGTATTTTACAGAGTCTTGGACTATGAAAGTTAGTGTATTTAAAGTGCCTGAAAAACCAAAGCCAAAGAAAAATACATAAATAGATAAGTGCCAAAGAGGTGTGTCTATAGTTAATTGTGTTAATAACCAAGAACTGAAAATTAAAATTAACGAAGAAAACATAACAATTATATTTGTAGGATATTTTTTCATTAATTTAGCAATGGAAATCGAACTCATAAACCAAGCAATGGAAGTTCCTATCAAAGAAATACCAGCGATAGTAGCACTGTAACCCATAATTGATTGAATATGTAATGGTAAATAAACAGAACAAGCAATCAATATGAAAGAGCTGATAAAAGTTATGATATTTACAATGATAGAAGATTTATTGAGGATAAATAAAGGAACAATAGGCTCAGAAGTTCTGGCTTCTTGGATATAAAAGAGGATAGAAGAAATCAAAGTGATAACTAACAAGATTACACCTAAATAAAAATCTTCATCTAAACTCATTACACCATATAAAAGGCTGCCAATAGCAATGGAAAGCAAAATAGCTCCAAGGTAGTCTATTTTAGGATTAGTAGCAGGCTTTTGTTCATGTACAAATTTAGCGAGTATATAGACTGATAAAAGACCAAAGGGAATGTTTATAAAAAATATCCATTGCCATGAAAGATAATCTATGAGAAATCCACCAAGTAATGGACCTACAAGACCAGCTATTCCCCAAATAGTACTGATAGCTCCTTGAATAATAGAGCGTTCTTCCAAGGTGAAAATATCACCGATCATTGTAAAACCAATGGTAAAAATAGCACCAGCACCAATGCCTTGAATGCCACGGAAGATAATTAGTTGGTGCATGGTTTGAGATAATCCAGCCAATAAGCTACCGAAAAGAAAAATGGAAATGCCAATCATGAAAATTCGTTTTCGCCCATAAAGGTCAGCCAATTTACCGTAAATAGGAGTAGAAATTGCTGAGGTCAAAAGAAAAATAGAAAAAATCCAGCTAATCATTTTGAAATTATGCAAACTTTTCACAATTACAGGTGCAGCAGTAGAGACAACAACACCTTCAAATGCAGCTAGAAATATTGCAATGAGAAAGGAAAATGCAATTTTTTGTTTAGTTTTGTCCATATGTAAGAAATCACCTATTTTACTATTAATTTTTAAGACATTTTAACATAGAAGCTAAAATAAGTCAGCTATATTTTGTGGGGAAAAGTAACAATACTATTCAATCATTGTCTAAAATATGATAAAATGTAAACAGTTTATTTTGAAAATGGGGTGAAGATATGAAAGTTACTAGAGAAGATGTAGAAAATGTAGCTCTTCTGTCTCGTCTTAGCATTAAAGATGAAGATATGGATAAAAATATAAGCGAGCTTAATGATTTTCTTGAATATGTAGATAGATTACAACAAGTAGATACTGAAAATGTAGCTCCTACTGCACACGTATTGCCTGTACAAAATGTATTTCGTGAAGATGTAGTAAAACCTTCCCTTGATCGTGAATTGGCATTATCTAATGCTCCACAACAAGAAGATGGCTATTTCCGTGTACCTAAAATTTTAGAAGAATAATTTATTTTAATTACTTTGATTAAATTGAGGAGGCTTTTACGTGAATTTATTTGAAAAAACAGCACATGAATTACATGATATGCTTGTAAATAAAGAAATTTCTGCTGTAGAAATTACAAAAGATGTACTTTCTCGTATGGAAGTTACTGATGATAAAGTAAAAGCATATATCACAAAAACAGCTGATTATGCTTTACAACAAGCAGAAAATGTTGATGCTGATATCGCTGGCGGAGCAAAAATCTCTGTTTTAGCAGGTATACCAGCAGCTATAAAAGACAATATTTGTACAAAAGGTTTAAAAACAACTTGTGCATCTTATATGCTCGAAAATTTTGTACCACCATATAATGCTACAGTAATGGATAAAGTTTTAGCTCAAAAACCTGCATTAGTTGGTAAATTAAATATGGACGAGTTCGCTATGGGTGGTTCCACAGAAAACTCTGCATTTTTTGCTACACATAATCCATGGAATTTGGACTGTGTACCAGGTGGTAGCTCTGGTGGTAGTGCTGCAGCAGTTAGTGCTGGTAGTGCTATTTGGGCATTAGGTTCTGATACTGGTGGATCTATTCGTCAGCCAGCATCTTTTTGCGGTGTTGTTGGTTTAAAACCTACTTATGGTCGTGTATCTCGTTATGGTTTAGTAGCATTCGCTTCTTCACTTGACCAGATTGGTCCATTGACTCGCGATGTAACAGACTGTGCTCATGTAATGAATGTGATTGCAGGTCATGATGAAAAAGATTCTACATCTATCAATAGTGATGTTCCTGATTATACAAAATCCTTAGTAAATGATATAAAAGGATTAAAATCGGTTTACCAAAAGAATATTTTATCGATGGTATGGACGAAGATGTAAAAAAGCTATGAATACAGCTATCGAAGATTTGAAAAAACTCGGTGCTGAAATCGTAGATATTTCTTTACCACATACAGATTATGCTATTTCCACATATTATTTAATAGCTCCAGCAGAAGCTTCTACAAACTTATCTCGTTATGATGGTGTAAGCTATGGCTCTCGTGTAGATGGTGAAGACATTGTTTCCATGATGACAAATACAAGAACTGCAAAATTCGGTCCAGAAGTAAAACGTCGTATTATGATTGGTAACTATGCTTTAAGTGCTGGTTATTATGATGCGTATTATTTAAAAGCATTAAAAGTTAGAACACTTGTAAAACAAGACTTTGATAATGCTTTTAAAGATGTAGATGTTATTTTGGCTCCAGTAGCCCCAACACCTGCATATAAATTAGGTTCAATGGCAAATGATCCATTAAAAATGTACTTGATGGATATTTTCACTGTTCCACTTAACTTAGCAGGTCTTCCTGGTATTTCCATTCCTTGTGGCAGAAGCAAAGATAATATGCCTATCGGTATGCAGTTTATTGGTCGCCCACTTGATGAAGAAACTATTATTCGTGCAGCATATACTTATGAAGTAAATCATGATTATGCTAATAAAATTGGTCAGGGGGTAGAATAATGAAATACGAAGCAGTCATTGGTTTGGAAATTCATAGCGAATTAAAAACTAATACAAAAATTTTCTGTAGCTGTGCTACTTCCTTTGGTGCAGACCAAAATACACATGTTTGCCCTGTTTGTCTTGGTCTTCCAGGTGTATTACCTGTTGTCAATAAACGTGTAGTAGAATTTGCTATCAAAGCAGGTCTTGCACTCAATTGTACAATTAATAAATTCAGTAAATTTGATAGAAAAAATTATTACTATCCAGATTTACCAAAAAATTTCCAGACTTCTCAGTTTGATTTACCAATTGCTGAACATGGTTATGTGGATATCGAAGTAGAAGGCAAAACAAAACGCATTCGCATCACTCGTATTCATATGGAAGAAGATGCTGGTAAACTCGTTCACTCTGGTACTACAATTAAAGATTCTAGTAGCTCTAATGTTGACTATAATCGTACTGGTGTACCACTTATTGAAATCGTATCTGAACCAGATATGCATTCTCCAGCAGAAGCTCGTGCATATATGGAAAAAATAAAATCTATTTTACAATACATTGATGTATCCAATTGTAAAATGGAAGAAGGTAATTTACGTGCCGATGTAAACGTATCTCTTCGTCCAGAAGGTAGCGAAAAACTTGGTACAAAAGTTGAAATGAAAAACTTGAATTCCTTCAAAGTAATCGAAGACGCTTTAGAATATGAAATTGAACGTCAAAATGAAGTGTTAGAAGATGGCGGTATTTTGGTACAGGAAACTCGTACTTGGGACGATGGTCGTGGAATTACACTTTCTATGCGTAGCAAAGAAAAAGCTCAAGATTATCGTTATATGCCAGAACCTGACCTTGTGCCAATTGTTACAACTGATGAACAGATTGAAGCATATAAAAAAGAACTTCCTGAATTACCAGATGCAAGAAAAGCTCGTTTGGTAAATGAATATGGTCTTCCTACTTATGATGCGGGAATTATCACTTCTACTCGTGCTATGGCTGAATACTTTGATGCTGTTGTAGATGCTGGTGCTGATGCAAAACTTGCTTCTAACTGGATTATGGGTGAATTGTCTAAACATTTAAATGCTAATGAAATGACTATTGAAAATTCTCCAGTATCAGCTCAAAATTTAGCAAGCTTAATTGGCTTAATTGGTAAAGGTACAATTTCTTCTAAAATAGCTAAAACTGTATTTGAAGAAATGTGGACAAGTGGAGATACTCCAGAAAAAATTGTAAAAGATAAAGGTTTAGTACAGATTACTGATACAAAAGCAATAGAAGAAATTGTAGATAAAGCAATTGCAGATAATCCAAAAGCTGTTGCAGATTATCCAAAATCTATGGGCTTTTTAATCGGTCAAGTAATGAAAGCAAGTAAAGGTAAAGCAAATCCTGGTCTTGTAAATAAAATGATAAAAGAAAAATTAGGCTGATTTATGGTTTAAGAATAATAAAAAGCTATTGTGTTAAATTTTTTAATACAATAGCTTTTTGTTTTAGATGGCGATATCTATATTCTTTTGATAAAAAATTTGACAAATTGTCAGTTAATAGTGATAATAGTAAAATATATACGGTTTATCTAAAGATTTATTTGTATGGGAATGTAATAAACAATGAAAAATATATATTGGGCTGCCATAAATTCTGTGCCAGGTATAGGTAGTAAAACGCTTCGTCAACTTTATGGATATTTTCATGACGGCGAAAAAATATGGACAGCGACAAGAGAAATGTTAGAACAAAGTAATTGTTTAGGCAGTAAAACATTGTCTGAATTAATAGAATTTAGACAGAAAATATCTATAGATAAATTAACAGAGCAATTAAAACATTATAAAATTAAAGTCTGCATAGAAATAGATGAAGAATATCCAAAGTTATTGAAAGAAATCTATGATCCTCCATTTATTTTATATTATCAAGGTCAATTGCCTAAAGATGAAATTTGTATAGGTATAGTAGGTTCAAGAACTCCAACGACTTATGGAAAACAGATAGCAGAAAATATGGCTGAGGAATTAGCTAAATTTAATTTTGTAATAGTTAGTGGTGCTGCTAAAGGTATAGACACTAAAGCTCATACAGGAGCTTTGAAAAAAGGTAAGACTATTGCTGTTTTAGGTTGTGGATTAGATATTATATATCCAAAAGAAAATAAGCAACTTTTAGAAGCTATAGCTCAAAATGGTGCTGTAATATCAGAATATCCACTAAATACATTGCCAAAGCCAGGGAATTTTCCAGCTAGAAATAGAATTATCACAGGATTATCCAAAGGAATATTAGTAGTTGAAGCTGCGAAAAAGAGTGGTTCATTGATAACAGCAGAATTTGCTTTAAGTGAAGGGCGAGATGTATTTGCCATACCAGGAAATATTTATTCGCAAAAAAGCGAAGGCTGCCATAGTTTAATAAAACAAGGTGCTAAATTAGTTACAAGGGCAAATGATATTGTAGAAGAATATAATTTTGTAACTAATCAGCAAAGTATATCCAAAGAAACACAAATAGAATTAGGTTTTTCCATGACAGCGGAAGAACAACTTATATATGATAGTTTATCTTTTACAGAGCCTAAATGTATTGATGAAATCATATATAAATTGAGAATAAATGTTTCGAATATATCGTTTATTTTATTACAAATGAAATTAAAGGGACTAGTTAAAGAGACAAGTCCAAATTTTTATATAAGAGCAATCAGGGAGTGCTTTGAATGAAGAAAAAAACGCTTGTAGTAGTAGAATCGCCAACTAAAGCAAAGACTATTGAAAAATATTTAGGCAATAAAAAATATACAGTAATGGCTTCTATGGGACATCTTCGCGATTTACCTAAAAGTCAGTTTGGTATAGATGTAGAAAATGATTTTGCACCTAAATATATCAATATTCGTGGCAAGGGAGATTTAATTAAATCTTTAAAGAAAGAAGCTAAAAAATCTGAAAAAGTTTATTTAGCCTCTGACCCTGACCGTGAAGGCGAAGCTATTGCTTGGCATCTATCTCATATCTTAGGAATTGATGAACATGAAAAATGTAGAATTGTATTCAATGAAATAACAAAACCTGCTATTCAAGAAGCAGTGAAAAATCCTAAAGAAATAAATATTGATAGAGTAGATGCTCAACAAGCACGTCGTATGCTTGACCGTATTGTAGGATATAAATTAAGTCCGCTTCTTTGGAAGAAAATTCGCAAAGGTTTGAGTGCAGGGCGTGTACAATCGGTAACAGTGAAATTAATTTGTGACCGTGAAAAAGAAATTCAAAAATTTGAATCAGAAGAATATTGGACAGTTGATTTTAAATTTAAGAAAAAACCTCGTTCTAGTATGTTTGGAGCAGAGTTAGTAGCTATTGATGATAAAAAATTGATGGTTTCAGCGAAAAAAGAAGATGTGAAAATTGCTTCTAAAGCTCAAGCTGATGAATTATGTAGCGATATTGAAAAAGTTACTTTTAAAGTAACAGAAATAAAGAAACGTCAACGTCATCGCAAAGCTCCAGCACCATTTACAACAAGTAGTTTACAACAAGATGCCGCTAGAAAATTAGGTTTTACTTCACGTAAAACAATGATGATAGCTCAACAGCTTTACGAAGGTATTAGCTTAGGTAAAAAAGGTCCAACTGGTCTGATAACATATATGCGTACAGACTCTACACGTATTTCAGAAATAGCTTTAAATGAAGCTAGAAATTATATTGAAGAGAATTTCGGTAAAGAATATTTGCCAGAAAAACCATATATTTATGCAGCTGGAAAATCTTCTCAAGATGCTCATGAAGCAGTGCGTCCAACAAATATCGCTTTAAGCCCTGCTACTGTTGAAGAATATTTGAGCAAAGAACAGTTAAAACTCTATAAATTAATTTGGCAACGCTTCTTAGGTTGTCAGATGTTACCTGCTAGCTATGATGTTATGAGTGTAACTATTAAAGGCGATAAATATTTAGCTAAAGCTACTGGTTCGCAGTTAAAATTTGCAGGCTTTACTGCTGTATATAATGATAGCGATAATAAAAAAGAAAAAGATGTCATCTTGCCAGATTTGCAGGAAGGCGATGAATTATCTATTCAAAAATTAGAAGCAATGCAACATTTTACAGAACCACCAGCTAGATATAATGATGCTTCTTTAGTTAAAACTTTGGAAGAAAGAGGCATTGGTCGTCCTAGTACGTATGCACCGATTATTGAAACTATTTTAGCTAGAGGTTATGTAGTTCGCAGTGATAAAAAATTTGAACCAACTGATTTAGGTTTTGTAGTAGTAGATTTATTGGAAAAATATTTTAAAGATATTGTTGATGAGAAATTTACTGCTGATTTGGAAAATAAATTAGATGAAATAGCAGTAGGTAAAATTCAAAAAAATACTTTGCTTGAAGAATTCTATGGGCCATTTGAAAAAACTTTAGAACATGCAGAAGAAGAAATTGGTGAAGTAGAAGTGCCAGATGAAGTTTCTGATGTACAATGCGAATTATGTGGTCGTATGATGGTCATAAAACAAGGTCGCTATGGTAAATTCTTAGCATGTCCAGGTTTTCCAGAATGTAGAAATACAAAACCTATTTTGAAGGATACAGGTGTTAAATGCCCTAAATGTGGTGGCAAAATCATTGAACGTCGTACACGTCGTGGTGTAGTATTTTATGGTTGTGAAAATTATCCACAGTGCGATTATGTATCATGGGATATGCCACTTACAAGCAATTGCAAGACTTGTGGTTCATTCTTATTTAGACATCGTTTCAAAAATGGAAGAACTATTTTATATTGCAGTAATGATGATTGTGCTACAAGAAAAGAAGATACTCCTATAAATAAGGAAATTAATAAATTAAAAGAAAAAATTCAACAGCAGACTGCTAAGAAATTAGCGGAATTGGCACAAAAAGAAGCACAAGCAAAAGAAGAAAATGAAAATAAAGAGCATAAAGAAGAAAACGAAGCATAGATAGAAATAGGAAAGGAGATTTTGCGTGAAAAAAGTTATTATCGTAGGAGCTGGTATGGCTGGCAGTGAAGCTGCATGGCAAGTGGCTCAAAGAGGTATAAAAGTAGATTTATATGAAATGCGACCAGAAAAATCTACTCCTGCACATAAGACAGAAAAATTCGCTGAATTAGTATGTAGTAATTCTTTGCGTGGTGCAGGACTTGAAAATGCTGTAGGCTTATTAAAAGAAGAAATGCGACAGCTAAATTCTATCATCATGGAGTCTGCCGATATAAATCGTGTACCAGCTGGTGGAGCTTTAGCTGTAGATAGAGAAGGATTTAGTCAATATATTACAGATAAAGTAAAAAATCATCCTAATGTTACTGTGATAAATAAAGAGATAGAAACAATACCTCAAGAAGATGATGCTATTACAATTATTGCTAGTGGTCCATTGACTTCAGAAGTATTAGCAAAATCCATTGGTGAATTGACAGGTCAGGATTATTTTTACTTTTACGATGCTGCGGCACCATTAATCAGCAAAGAGTCTATTGATATGAGTAAAGCATATCGCGCTTCTCGCTATGGTAAAGGAACAGCTGATTATATTAATTGTCCTATGGATAAAGAAGAATATGAAAAATTTTGGCAAGAATTGACAACGGCAGAACTTGCACCAATTAAGGAATTTGAAAAAGCTAAGTTTTTTGAAGGTTGTATGCCTGTTGAAGAAATGGCTCGTCGTGGCATAGATACTTTACTATATGGACCATTAAAACCTGTAGGTTTAGAAGATCCTAAAACAGGAAAAAGACCTTATGCTGTAGTACAACTTCGTCAAGATAATGCAGCAGATAGCCTATATAATATAGTAGGTTTTCAAACTCATTTGAAATGGCCAGAACAAAAACGCGTATTTGGTTTAATACCAGGACTTGAAAATGCTGAATTTGTACGTTATGGCGTAATGCATAGAAACACATTTATTAATTCTCCTGAATTATTGCGACCAACTTTGCAATACAAAGATAGAGATGATTTACTATTTGCAGGTCAGATGACAGGCGTTGAAGGATATATAGAATCCGCAGCTTCTGGTCTTGTGGCAGGTGTTAATGCAGCATATTTAGCTAAAGGAGAAAATCCAGTGATTTTCCCAGAACAAACAGCTCATGGCTCTATGTGCAAATATATCACTTCTGCTGTAGTAAAACATTTTCAGCCTATGAATGCTAATTTTGGTTTGATGCCACCTTTAGAAGAACGTATTCGTGATAAAAAGTTGAAAAAACAAAAAATTGCAGAACGTGCCTTAGAATTTTTAGCAAAATTTAAAATAGATGTATTGAAATTATCTAAGTAAAACTGATAATATGAATATAGCCTATAAATGGAGATGATTTTATGGAAAATTTTAAAGCAACCACTATCATAGCAGTAAAAAAAGATGGAAAAACTGCTATAGCTGGTGATGGACAAGTTACTTTTGGACAAGCTGCTATTATGAAAGCAAATGCCCGTAAAGTACGTCGTTTATATAATGGTAAAGTTTTAGCTGGCTTTGCAGGTTCTGTTGCTGATGCTTTTACTTTATTTGAAAAATTTGAATCTAAATTAATTGAATATCATGGTAATTTAACTCGTGCAGCGGTAGAACTTGCTAAAGATTGGCGTACAGATAGAGTTCTTCGCAAATTAGAAGCATTATTACTCGTTGCTGATGAAAATACAATGTTACTACTTTCTGGTAATGGTGAAGTAATTGAACCAGATGGTAATGTTGCAGCTATTGGTTCTGGCGGATTTTATGCACTTTCAGCAGGTCGTGCATTAGCTAAACATTCTAATTTGACTGCAGCTGAAATTGCTAAAGAAGCACTTACTATTGCTGCTGATATTTGTGTATATACAAATCACAATATTATAGTGGAAGAATTAGATAAATAAAGGAGAATAAATTCATGAAATTGAATGAACAAATTCCTCGTCAAGTTGTTGAAGAATTAGATAAATATATTGTAGGACAATCACAAGCAAAACGTTCTGTAGCTATTGCACTTCGCAATAGATGGCGTAGCCGTCATCTCCCAGAAGATATGAGAGATGAAATTATTCCTAAAAATATCTTGATGATTGGTTCTACTGGTGTTGGTAAAACAGAAATTGCAAGACGTTTAGCAAAACTTGTAAAAGCACCTTTTGTAAAAGTTGAAGCTACTAAATTTACTGAAGTAGGTTATGTAGGTAGAGATGTAGAATCCATGGTTAGAGATTTAGCTGAATCTGCTGTACGTATGTTAAAACAAGAAAAATTAGAACAAGTACAAGATAAAGCTAAAGAAATGGCTCAAGAACGTATTTTAGATATTTATGTTCCAGAACCAAAATCCAGTGCTGTATCTAATCCACTCAGTGCTATCTTTGGTGGTGCAAACAAAGAAGAAGAAAGCACAGAAAAAGTGGAAGAACCAAAATATTCTGCTGGCAGAGAATGGTGCAGAAAACGCCTTTTAAAAGGTGAATTAGAAAATGATATTATTGAAATTGATGTTGAACCAAAAGCAGCTCCTGTAATTGGTATGTTTGCAGGTTCTGGTATGGAAGATATGAGCAATAATATTCAGGATATGATTGGCAATTTAATGCCTAAAAAACGCAAAAAACGCAAAGTTACAGTTGCTCAAGCAAGAGAAATCTTCACACAAGAAGAAGCTCAAAAATTATTGGATATGGAGTCTATTGCCCAAGAAGCTATTGAACTTGCAGAACGCAATGGTATCATTTTCTTAGATGAAATTGATAAGGTTGCAGTAAAAGGTTCTTCTTCTGGTCCTGATGTATCTCGTGAAGGTGTACAGCGTGATATCTTACCAATAGTTGAAGGTTCCACAGTATCCACAAAATATGGACAGATAAAAACAGATCATATTTTATTTATTGCAGCAGGTGCTTTCCATATGGCTAAGCCTTCTGATTTAATACCAGAACTTCAAGGTCGTTTCCCGATTCGTGTGGAATTGACTTCTTTAACAGAAGAAGATTTTAAACGTATTTTAACAGAACCAACAAATGCATTATTAAAACAATATAAAGCATTACTTGCTACAGAAGGTGTTTCCATTGAATTTACTGATGATGCTATTGAAAGATTAGCTCAAGTAGCTTGTGAAGTAAATGAACAAATGGAAAATATTGGAGCAAGAAGACTTCATACAATTATGGAAAAATTTATTAGAAGATTTATCTTTTGATGCACCAGAATTAGAAGAAAAAAAGTGTAGTAATTAATGCTGATTATGTAAATGAAAAAGCTTGGTGGAATCGTTAAAAAACTCGCGACTTAAGCCAGTTTATTTTGTATTGATAAATATTGTATTAAAATTCAAAAAAATTATAAAAATTTTTACCTTT